>ULWY01091227.1_pt1 | contig 46918 bp, 44 predicted proteins | sample 1960761 | NCBI WGS metagenome assembly ULWY01 (sample SAMEA4835824, study PRJEB28245) | human gut metagenome | biome: gut microbiome; material: fecal sample | place: Denmark | collected 2008 | reverse complement strand
ATATAATAAGACAAATATTCCACTGCCTTCTGTTGTTCCACCACCCATTGAAAATGTAACTGGAGCAAGCGGAAATGGAAGTTTACTAGTACCGAATTTATGTTTCCTAGCAGTTTGATTAAAAAATTTTTCTTCGCCTGCAGAACATCCTTCACCTGTAACAGTTGGTAGCATTAGATAAGGCATTTTTACCTTTTTCCATTCTTCATCATAATTCAACTTTTTACATAGATTGCCCCAAAAACCTGTACTAGCACAAACAAAATTCGGCTTGTTGATTAATAAAGAGTATGGAAAAAAGTCTTTGTTGTAAAATGGTTCCAAAGCCAAAGTGCATCCACAATACAAGGTATCGGATATACCACACGATAAATCCATATGTGTATATGTTGGAATTTGAATCAAAGTTCTCAAATTTTTCATAGTAGGCATACCGGATACATCTGATAATTTAAATCTTGACAATGTTATATAACTTCTATTTGTATGTTTAACGCCTTTAGGACACCCAGGATCAGTTGTTCCACTAGTATATGTTATAGCGCAGGTATCATCAAGTTCTGACTTCTCAACTACTTTGCCTTGATAATTTAATCCATACATTTCAAATTCTGCTCCGGTAGTAATTTCTTTAGTAGTGTTTTGTTTAAAAAATGATGTTTTATTCTTAAAATCGTGAAACTTAGAATCAATTTCTAAATATGGATTATACCTATTTCCATTTTTATCTTTTGGTAGAGAATCAGTTATAGAAAACATTACTACTTTGTTTTTATCTGTTTTTTCTACAACATCCTTTATATCACCATATATATCGTCAGATACAAACATTACAGGAGAATCAGTTTTAGTTAATATATCTTTTAAATACTCTTTATCAAACCATTCTCCAACTACATTTACCTTAGCACCAATTAAATTGCAAGCTAAAAATAGATAAACAAATTCTGGAATATTTGAAACACACATTGGTACCTCTGTACCCTTTTGTATGCCAAGTGCTTTTAAGGACTTGGCGTAACTATAAGCTTTTTCAAACATATCTTCATAAGTTATTTTATTTCCTCTGTAATAGATTGCATCTTTAAATAAATTTTTTCTATTTCTTATAAATAATTCAACAGCAAGAGAATTATTATGATTCATATCTAAATCTAATAATGCTTTTCTACTTTTTTTACCCATTCTAGGCGAAGATGGATAAAAACGCTTACTTGGTTTTGTAAAATTTTCCAAATTAAATATTTGTTCATTCAATTCGTATATTTGTTGCATATTGTATTTCCTCCTCAATTGGCGTATATTATAACATAGAAACTCTCTTTTTTCAAGATAAAAGACGTAAATTATTAATTCACATTGTTTTTTGCTTTATTACTAGTCATTTCTTCTTCCAAACATTAATATCAATCTTAGTATTTCTAAAATTGCTGCTGCAGCTGAGGCTACATATGTTAGAGCAGCGGCTGTTAACATTTGACGAGCTTTTTTAATTTCTTTTTTTTCTAGAATTTTTTCTTTTTCTAGCTCTTTTAAAGCTCTACTTGAAGCGTTAAATTCAACTGGTAAGGTTATTAGTTGAAAAACTAAAATAACAATTTCTAAAATGATACCTATCCAAATTAAATTTAGAGATGAAAAGAGACATCCTATTAAAATTGCTAGATAACCTGCATATGAAGAAAAGTTTACTAAAGGTATTAGGGAATGTCTTATTCTTAAGAAAAGATAACCATTCTTATCTTGAATAGCATGACCACATTCATGAGCTGCTATACTAGCTGAAGCTATTGATGCTTTTTGGTATACTTCAGGCGATAATCTAACTGTTTTAGATGTTGGGTCATAATGATCTCCTAAAGTAGTTCCTACTTCTTCAATATTTACATTGTCTAGTCCATTTTTATCTAATATTGTACGGGCTACTTCTTTACCAGTCATACCAGCAGATGATGCAATCTTTTTAATCCTTCGATAACTACTATCGATATAGATTTGAGCGGATATAGTTATGATAAAGGCTAAGCCTACTAAAATATATTCCATTTATTCACTCTCTTTCTAATTGATTAGCTACAATAATCAATTATTGTTATGATATCATATTTTTTATATTTTTTAAAGGTTATTATTTATTAAATGCTCGGCTGCTTTTAAGCCGTCCATGGCTGATGTTGTAATTCCACCAGCATAACCAGCACCTTCACCTACTGGATAAATTCCTGAAATATTAGACATTCCAAATTCGTTTCTAATGATTCTAACTGGTGAAGATGTCCTACTTTCAACACCTAAAAGGATTGCATCACCTCTATCATAACCTTTTATTTTTTTAGCAAAGTTTGGAATGGCTTCTTTTATTGAGTCAGATATAAATTTTGGAAGGATATCATTTAAATTACTAAGAGCATATGCTCCTTTAGTAATAACTTCAACATCTCCTAATTTTTCAGATGTTTTATTATTTTGAAAGTCTTTTAACAATTGAACTGGTATTTTTCCCGACTCTTTATTATAGGCTGCTTCTTCTAGTTTTCTTTGAAACTCTATTCCTGATAATGGATTGCTGCCAAAATCATCCTTGTTTACGGTTACAACTAGAGCACTATTAGCATTTTTTGTATCTCTACTATGATTGCTCATGCCATTTATAGCAAGATAGCCCTCTTCACTTGATGAATTTATAACATAGCCACCTGGGCACATACAAAATGAATATACTCCTCTATTTGCTTTTGTTTGATACGTTAGTTTATAACTTGCACTCGGTAAAATATTAGCATATTTTTCTCCATACTGATTCAAGTTAATCATTGCCTGTGGGTGTTCTATCCTTAGGCCTACAGCAAATGGCTTAGAAGTCATTTCAAGCTTATTTTTATATAACATATAAAATGTATCTCTAGCACTATGACCTATAGCTAAAAGAAGATTTTGGCAAGGAATAATTTTTTTATTATTAACTTCTATAGCTTCTAGTTTGTTATCTTTAATAACTAAGTTGGTTAAAGTTGTATTATATTTAAAAACTACTCCCAAACTTTTCATTTTATTTCGCATGTTAATAATTACATTTCTTAATAAATCTGTTCCAATATGAGGACCATTTATATATAAAATTTCTTCTGGAGCTCCATTTTCAACAAATATTTCAAAGACTTTTTTACATCTAAATTTCTTATCTTTAACCAAGGTATTTAATTTGCCATCAGAAAATGTTCCTGCTCCACCTTCACCAAATTGAATATTAGAATTTATATTTAGTTTTCCTGTTTCTAGAAATGTAGAAATACTTTTAACTCTTTCTTCAATCATTTCTCCTCTTTCGATAACAATTGGCTTATAGCCATGTTCCGCTAAAACATAGGCTGAAAATAGACCTGCTGGTCCAGATCCTACAATGATTGGACTTTCAATATTTGCATGTTGTTTTGGAAAAATGTATTCTTCTATTGGCTTTTCAAATAAATCTTTTGATTTATATTTTTTTAAAATTTTTTGTTCATTTTTTAGAGATAAATCAAGTTCATAGACATAAAATAAGTTATCTTTTTTTCTAGCATCAAGGCTTTTTTTATTAATAGATATTTTTATAATTTCATCATTACTTATGTGTAGAATTTTACTAATTTTCTTACTTATAAAACTACTATTATCATTTTCTATACTTATCTTTATATTACGTATTCTTATCATTTTTATTACTAATACTCCTTCCTGCTAATATACCCGATATCCAAGCAAAGCCTAAGTTATAGCCACCGCAAATACCATTAACATCTAGTATTTCCCCTGTAAAATATAAATTTTTCACTAAATGTGACTCCATTGTTTTTATATTTATCTCGGTAAGTGGTATTCCACCGGCTGTTGTTTGAGCATCTTTAAAAGAATTGGTTTCTCTTATTTCAATGGTAAAATTAGTAAGATTTTTTATAAGATTATTTTTTTCTTCTTCTGTTAAGTCTTTATAATATTTATCTTCTTTTATATTACTCTTTTCTAAAATTACTTTGACTAACTTATAATTTAATATTTTCTCTAGCGATGAGGAAATAGTACTTTTTACAATATATTTCTCTCTTTCTTCTAGAAATTGTTTAGGATTTATTTCTACAAATGGTAAAAAGTTAATTACTAATTCCTCTTTTTTGTTTTTACTTAATCCATATGCAACTTCACTAGAAAGATTATAAATACAAATACCTGATACACCATAATCAGTTAATTGTATTTCTCCTTCTGTTTTTTTATTTATTTGCCCAGATTCTTTTAAATATACTTTAACATCTGTTCTTACTCCAGCCCATGTCTTTAGGTATTTTTCATGTGCTCTTAATTGTACTAAAGCAGGTAATGGATTAATGATTGTATGATTAAATTTTGAAGCAAAACTGTATCCTATGCCGTCGCTTCCAGTTTTAGGTGCTGCTTTTCCTCCAGTTGCGATAATTAAATAGTCACACCGTAGGGTCTCATTGGATGTTTTGACAAGAAAGCCTTCTTCATTTTTATTAATATCTTCTACATAAGCATTAGTTTTAATTGTTATCTTTTTATTTTCTATTTCATTTAGTAGAGCATTTCTAATACTAGTTGCTTGATTAGATGATGGATAATAATAGCCGGATTTTATTTTAGGAATTATACCTAGTTTATTAAATTCCTCTAGTACAGAATGGCAATTTTTTTCTGTTATTATATCTTTTAAAAGTTCTTTATTTTTACTGTTGTAGTTTGATAAATCTTGGTTGGAATTCCAATAATTACAACGACCATTTCCTGTTGCTAGAATTTTTTTACCGGCTTCACTATTTCTTTCTAAAATAATTACTTCATTATTATCTGTTTTTATATTAATAGCAGACATTAATCCTGAGGCACCAGCACCAATAATAATAGTAGTTTTTTTCATATTATCACCAAAGTAATTATATCATACAAATTATAAAATGCAATTTGGGTATATTTTTAAATAAGTATAGTAATGTTTGTTTTTTATAATCATTTTGATTATTGTAATAAAAAAATGACACTTAATTCTTAGGAATTAAATGTCCCAATACAAATGGTAGACATTCAATTTTCGAGTCAACTGAATGCTTCCTTTTTTTATCAATTTTCCTTGATGAATTAAATATATCATAAATGTTTATTTTTATACAATATTATGATTTATTTTTAACTAAATAATATCTTTTCAGATTTAAATTGTTTTACTATTATTTTTATAATAATTGCAGAAATTATAATAGATGAGGTTATACATAATATAACATTGTAATAATTTATTTTTACTGTAAATATATCCATTAATAATTGAACGTGTGATAATATTGGTATCACGTAATATATTTTACTTATTATTTCAATATTCAACATAGAGATAAACATTGGGATTAATGTAATAAATGTTAATATTTGACTAGCAATTTGGGCTTCTTTATAGCTTTTTGTATTAGCTGTTAAAGCTATAGCTAGGCCGGATATTAGGAGAGAGGCCGCAATACATATTATGATACCTAAAATAATATTTTCTGGTGTAAAAAATAGACTTATATCTTCATATACTTTATATTTTCCTTTAGCAATAATTAAACTTCCTATTGTTATAAGATAACCAAATAATGAGGCAAATAAACTCATAATTACTGTTGCTAAATATTTACCAGTTATCAGTTCTTTACTTGTTACAGGAAAGGTTAAAAGTGTTTCTAAGGTACCTTGTTCCTTTTCTACTGCTGTTGCTGATGTTGCCATTGTAGATGATGCCATTGAAGCAGCTATTATTATATATGTAAAGGCAATAGAAAGAATTGTCTCCAGTAAATAATTTTCTCCTTCAATGTATTTTGTTTCAACAGAAAAATTATCATAGACTTCTTCTGGATTGATATTTTTACTTATTAAATATTCATTGCCTAGGTAATTATTATATTGATTTAAGTATGATGTTACATATTCAACTGCTGCCATGCCATCCATTCCTTCATCAGAGTATATTGTGTATTTATTTTCTTTTTCATTATAATAAACATATGAAGATACATCATGGCTTTTAAATGCTGCTTCCATTTCTTTCAAAGTAGCATACTTTTTTACTTTTAATTGATTTTTCTTTAATAATTTCTTTTCAACTACATTTGGTTCATAGTTTACAGCAATAGAATATATTTTTTTATCGTTAATACTATTTTCATAAGTACTTGATAAATAAAAGACGAAGAAAGCTATTAATAATGGAAATAGTAAGACTAGTGTAATAGTTTTTTTGTCACGAAAGACTGATCTTAATTCTTTTTTTATTGTAATTGTAATATTATTTTTATTCACTTTTATCACCTACTAAGCAAAAGAAACTATCTCGTAAATTAGTTGTTTTTGTTTTTTTACATATTTCATTGGGACTACCTTGAGCTATTATTTTACCTTTATTTATCATAATAATTTTATCACATATATTTTCTGCTTCTTCCATGTAATGTGTCGAATACAAAATACACTTATTGTCTTTTTTCATTTCTTTTATAAAATCCAAAATAGCTTTACTAGAAATAACATCTAATCCTGATGTTGCTTCATCTAAAATATAATATGTTGGGTTATGAACAAAACATCTAGCAATACTAGTTCTTTGATATTGACCGGTTGAAAGAGTACCAATTCTTTGATGAAGAAATGATTCCATATTAAATCTTTTGCTTATTTTTGAAATTATTGTTTTTAGTTTTCCCTTTGGTATTCCATAATAACTACCCGACATTTCTAGTAATTCATATGGAGAAATGTCTTTATATAGTTTTGTATTTCCTGATAAAAAGGCTATTTTTTTCTTAATATTTATATTATCTTCAGAATATTTTTTACCATCGATTAAAACTTCACCTTTAGTTGGTTCCATAATTCCGGCAATAATTCTTAAAAGTGTTGTTTTTCCAGCTCCATTTGGACCAATTATACCAACTACTTCACCAGGTGATGCACTGAAAGAAATATCGTCATCAGCCAGAAAAGTTATTTCTTCTTTAGAATTTATTTTTTTTTTGAATTCTTTAGTAATATTATTTACCTCTAACATATTATCATCTACCTCATTTCAGTTAAAATCCAATCATAGTCTTGGGCATTAAAAATCCTTCCACAATATGGACACTCTCCAGAGTTATTATAATCGATATTAGCACCACAACCTGGACACTTTTTAGCTGCTGCAAGTACTTTTGAATTTTTGTATTTTTCAAAAGTTAGATAATTTTCTTTTTCTAGACGATGATCATTTATACCTGACACATAATCACCAGTTTTTTTATCAATTTGATAATCCATATATCTTGAAGTTAGTAAAACATTAATTATATATTTAGTATCATCTTCTTCAATGGAAATTATCTGTGCTGACTTAACATTCAATTCATCATACATTTGCCGAAGATTTTTATTATTTAGGTTATCTATTTTTTCTCTTATTTTACTTTTTACTTCTGGACTAATTTTATGACTTACTCTTTCTATGTTGTCAGTCATAATAGCAGTTAATACCATAATAAAGGTATTATCAACTTTAGATATAAAACTAGCCTCAGTAAAACTCTTGTCTTTATTTTCAAGTTCTTTTATTGTCATATTTTTCTCCTTTTCCTATCTTTGCTTTAGTACTTGTTTTTTTGATAATATCCAGTTGGAGTTTGGATTAGTTACAATACTGGCACACGCTGGGCATTTATTTGAGTTACATGAATCAAGCTTATAGCCACAATTTGGGCAGTAATTAACTTTAGAGTTAAGGCTTTTAATAAATGTTAATTCATAGACCATGTTTACCTTTCTGGCATTATCACCTCGAATAATTTTGCCATCTTTTTCGATAAAATCATAAAACCTTACAGTCAATTCTACAACAACTTCAACTTGGTCTTCTTTAATGTTACAACTCTTAAGTACTATCCAGTTTTTTTCAAAGCCAAATACTTTGTTCACTTCTGATTTGCTTTTTAGAGTGTCAAGTTGCATTTTGTATTGATTGTATAATTCGTCTGTTACTTTTCCTCTTAATGTATTATAATCAAAGTTACTCCAAGCTTTTTGAATATCACAAAAATCATAATAACGTTCAGATTTAAATTTTTCCATATCAAAATCCGGTAGTACTTTAATTAATTCATTATATACAGGCATATCACTTTTGCTTGTTTTTTCCTGAAGTTTTAAATAAGCTTTTCTTCTGTTCTTTTTTTTGATTTTATCATCTATTTTACTAACAATTTTTACAAGAGTTATCATGAATACTGCGATAAAGACAATTGATGCTATATAATCAAATGGAAAAGGAAGAAACTCAAATATCTCAAGTGGCATTTCAAAAACACCAAAAATTAAGCCATCATTGGATGAAAATCCTCCATCATATCCTCCATCATATGAGACATCAAAGCCAGAGTCTGTTGCTACATTTTTTGGATTTACATATAGCCAGGTTGCTGCTACTGATAATGTTATAATTATTACTAATATTATTTTCTTTAAAGATTCCTTTTTCATAAATTACTCCTCTATTATCTATAATTATATCATGAATAAAAGAAAAAACTATTATATTTCTATAATAGTTCTAAATAATTATGTGAACATGATCTTATTAATCTATTCATAATAGCTAAACCTAATCCAGTAGGTTCTACGCCTTCTATTATAACTAAATCTACTTTATAATCATCTACTTTACGTAAAAGTGTAAATATATTTTTTGAGATTTCTTCTAAAGTTTCTCCTAGAGATAAGGAGTTTTTAAAATACTTAGTGTTTGATGTTTTACAAAGTACTAGACAATTTTCTTTACTTTCTAGTTCTTTTACTTTATCTATAAATTTATTATTATCTTTGCTATATATTAGTAAGCACTTTGAGTCTGGAGCGTAGTGTTTATATTTCATACCTGGGGATAGAATCTTATCTCCCTCTTTTATATCTCCTAGAACATGAGAATCAACAACTACTTCAGTAATAGTTTCTAAATCTTGCTTAGTTATTTTACCTGGTCTTAAAATATGAATAGTATTATCTATTACTCTTATAACAGTTGATTCTACTCCTATATCAGTTTGACCAGCATCAATAATATAATCTACTCTATCATTAAGTTCATTAAAAATATCTTCTATATTAGTTCCAGATGGTTTACCGGAAATATTGGCAGATGGTGCTGCTATAGGAGTATTAGATAATTCTATTAAGTCATGAGCTATTTTATTACTAGGCATTCTTATTCCTACTGTATCCAAATTGCCAGTTACAATACTTGGAACAATATCTTTTTTCTTTAAAATTATTGTTAAGGGCCCTGGGAAAAATTTTTCCATTAATTTATATTCTAATGGTGTAATATCCTGAGCTATTCTTTCTACCATATCAATACTTGAAACATGTAAAATTAAAGGATTATCTTGTTTTCTTCCCTTTGCAATAAATATATTTCTTACAGCTTCACTGTTTAGACCATCAGCACCTATTCCATAAACTGTCTCTGTTGGGAATAAAACCAATTTACCCTGTTTTATATATTCGGCAGCTTCTTTAATACTTTCTTTTTGATAATTATTCTTGCAGTCTAGATACTTAGCCATACGTATCACCTCGGCTTATAATTATACTACTTTTTTTAGTATTTTCAAGAATAGGAGTTTGATTTGTAGTTTTAACATATTATTTTCTTATATTACTCTTTTGATTATATTTTTTCTGGCTTATTTATGATAGTTAAGCTATAATTGTTATGGTGATAGAATGATAAATACATGGCAATGTTGGGTAGTAATCTATTTAATAGCTGGAGTCATATTTGCTCAGTCTTTTAAAAAAGCAAATAGAAAAATGAAAAATGCAGGTTCTTTAACTATACTTTTAGAATTATTTACTGGTATTTTTTCTTTGTTAATGATTCCTGTTTTTGATATTAAACTTGATGTTAATAATAATATTTTATTAACACTTTTGGTAGTTGTTTTTATATATGCAATTACTGATAGACTTAATATTGAAGCTAGATATGGTCTTGATCCTTCTACTTTTAGTATGTTAAAACAATTATCTACAGTTTTTATGATTATTTTTGGATTTATATTTTTGAAGGAAAAATTTGTACTAAGTAAAATGATTGGAGCAGTATTTATCATTGGTGCTAACATAATGCTGGCATATGATAAGGGTAAGCTTTTGATTAATAAATATTTTATAATGTCATTTTTCTCTAACTTTTTATTTGCCGTTGCAATGTTAATTAATGTTGATTTATCTGATCATTTTAATTTAGCCTTTTATACATACATTACTGTTACTGTTCCTTCTATTTTAATATTTATATTTGGTCGACACAGAATAGCTGATATAAAAGAGGAATTTAGGTTATGTAGAAAAAAAGAATTCTTAATAGCGGCCTTTTCCTGGGCATTAATGTTAAATGCTTCTATTCGGGCTTATCAACTTGGTAGTGTGACAGTTGTTGCTTCACTATTTGCTCTAACGGCTATTCTTAATGCTTTAGTTGAATTCATATTTAATCATAACAAAAGTAAATTTAGACAAAAGTTAATTGCAGCAACATTAATAATTATTGGAGTGATTCTTGTCAATAGATAGGAATCTTTTTTTGTTTTTAATTATTTTTTCTAGAAATATTTAAAATAATTCCAATGCTTGCCATACTTACTAATAATGATGAGCCTCCATAACTTAGGAAAGGTAAAGTTACTCCTGTTACTGGTATCATACCAATTACTACCATAAGATTCATTAAAGTTTGAAATATCATTTGAAACAACATACCAAACGCTAAATACTTTGAGAATAAATCTTTGGCATTTAGAGCTATTTTAATACCTCTCCATAAAATAAGAGAAAATAGACCAGTTATAATAAATGCTCCTACTACACCGAACTCTTCAGCGATAATTGAAAAAATAAAATCAGTTTGTGGCTCTGGTAGGTAGAAATGTTTTTGAACAGAATTTAGAAAGCCGGTACCAAGTAGTCCACCTGGACCAATGGCATATAGACTTTGAATTATTTGAAAACCTGTTCCTAAGGCATCATTCCAAGGATTTATAAATGAAGTTATTCTATCCATTCTGTATGGGGCAATTATAATTAATATAGTTATTCCAATTATTCCAAGAATACCAATACCTAAAAAAAATTTCATATTGACACCGGCTATAAATAAAAGAGAAATTATAGACATAACTAATATCACACCAGTACCTAAGTCTGGTTGAAGCATTATTAAAAGAAAAAATACCATAGTTATACCTAGTATAGGAAATACTCCTTGTTTATAACTTTTTAAGAACTTATTACTTTTAGACAAATATTTACTTGTAAAAATTATTAACCCTAATTTAGCAGCTTCACTTGGCTGTATTCCTAATGGACCAATACCAAACCAAGATCTTGAACCATTTCTTATGTTTCCAATACCTGGTATTAATACAGCTATTAATAATATTATACAAACTAGAATGATTATATTAGCTTTTTCATAATAAACTTTATAATCTATTTTTGATACTATGTACATAATAATTAGACCGACTAAAAAAAATATTAACTGATATTTTAAGTAATGAAATGAATCATTAAATTTGTATTCTGCCCAGATACTTGAGGCTGAATATATCATAATTATTCCAAATAAAGACAAAACGATAACAGTTATTAATAATGTTTTATCAAGAGAACGTTTCATCTTATCACCTTATTAAATTATATTTATTCATTAAGATTTATATTCAAAGAAAAAGAGACTTGTGTCTCTATATTACGGTTGTATAATTTTTATTCTTACCTCTTTATATACTCCTATTTTACTATATAAATAGTATCATACTATCATTTGATTATCTAACTTATTTTCTATTTTGATCAGTTCTAAAGAATGTTCGGTATTGTTCTGGTCTAATTTCATCCAACATTTGATTTATTTCAACACTACTTTCAACATCTGTCTTGGCTGATTGTGTATCATATCCCTCTTGTCTACGAACATTATATAACATTTCTTCAAATGAGCTGACACTTGGCTTTTTAGCCGACATATAATCTATAACTTCAGGTGTTATTTCTTTTGTTCCAAATAGTTTTTCAAAATTTTGCTCGGTTACTATATCAAGACTATCAGGTGTTATTTTGTCATGATATGGCTCAGAAACGCCAAGATATTCTTCTTCTGGATACGTTGCTTGAAGTCCAGCTCTTACTATACCTGGAAATACTTCATTAGGATATCTTTTATTATAATCTTTAATTGGAATTAAAAAGTTTTGATACAAAGCTAAGCCATCGACTTGTTCAGCTTTAGTGTCGCCTTCTTCTCTGCCAATTGTAAAGCGTTTTTTACCAGAGTCATCTGATGTTATATATAAATCATCTTTTGCTGAGTCCCATGTAGCATCAAAGGCATATAAACCGTGAATATTATATTTATCATCGTCTAATCTTACAACATTTCTAGCGTGTCCACACAATTTATCATCTACTTTTACACTTACACTTATTTTAGTGGCTGGAATGTCAAGTTCCTTTAAAAGTTGTTCAATGAAAGAAGAATAACCAACACAAACAATGTTACCTGTTTGAATAATTTCTGGTATATATCTAGAATCATTTGAGTCAACGCTTGATTCATTATAACCAAATGACTTTATAATGTCGTAGGCATATAGTAGTCTTTCTGCTGGAGATAGTTCACCTTCATTTATTAATTGTTTATACCAATCTATAGTTTGTCGCATACCTATAAAATTATCTAAATTGGTCTTTATAGGTTCACCATAATTTATTTTTATGGGATGTCTTTGATTTATTTCAACTAATTTATCTAAGTCTTTGTATGTTTTATTTTCACAGGTCCATTCTATTTCAGTTTGACTATAACCATACTTTTCTAAAAAACTAGTTACTTTTTCAATATCCTCAATACTTCTTCCTTTTGGAAACCTAACTTTTTGAATGACGCCATCTGCCATATTTATGATGATATCTGATCCTTCCGGTCCTAGTTTACCAAATGCTTCATCTTTAAGTGTTACTCTTTTTACTTCTTTAGCATCTGGAGAAATTCTTCTCCATAATTTAGCAACATCTTCTAAATTGTCTAAACTATTGGTTACAAATTCTAGATATTCAGGAGTTGGAATGCTTTCTTTTTCACGTATTAAGTAGCAATCTTTATATAGTCCATCATAATATGGATATCCTGCATAAGTAAAGCCTTTTTCACTAGCAAGGCTTATACTGAATGGATGTTGGTTATTTTTACTATAAATTGTTCGTACTTTGGTATTTTGTAGTAAAAAGTCTAACTCTTCTATATTCCTAACACTATCAGCGATAATAAGAGTATCTTCTTCTTTATTTTCTAGAATTTTTTCTCTATCTTGACTTATATTTCTAATTTCAAAGCTCATATGTTACTCCTTTTTTATTTGATTTATATTAAAAAAAGACCAAAGGTCCTTTATAGCCATACTCCGAAGATGATTCCAGCCATTGATAAAACTAGACCGATTACCCAGAATAGTTTGACAATATCAGTTTCTTGCCAACCCAATTTTTCAAAATGATGATGTAATGGTGTCATCAAAAATACTTTTTTATGAAATAGTTGTACTGATATTGTTTGAATTATTACGGATAATGTTTCTATTACAAAGACACCGGCTACTACTAATAATGTTAATTCACGATGAGTTAGAATAGCTATTGCTCCCATTACTCCACCTAAGGCAAGGGAACCAGTATCTCCCATAAATATTTTGGCAGGATATGTATTATAAATTAAGAAGCCTAATAAACTACCAGCTAGGATTAAACTAAAAATTCCAATATCTTCAAAACCAACCATTAGTGAAATTAAACTGAAAGCTATAAATGCGATACCAGATAAACCTCCAGCTAAGCCATCTAGACCATCAGTTAAATTAACGGCGTTACTAGCACCTACTAATACGAACAAAATAAATAAGCCATATAACCAACCCATTTCAATATCTATGTGTAATGTTCCAACAACCCAAGATGTTTGACCGCCTGAGCGCATATAAATATAGAAAAAGCCGATAGCTATTAAAACCTGCATAAATAATTTTTGATATGCAGTTAAACCTTCATTATTACCTTTCCTAATTGATAAAAAATCATCTAAAAAACCAATACAGGCATAGCCTAAAAATACTAATAAAACAATACCTAAATTAGAGGTATATGAAATTTTATCTGTTAATATTAATAATAATGTTGCTACAACAGTTGGAATAATAAAAATTAGACCACCCATTGTAGGAGTTCCTTCTTTTTTTCTGTGTGATTCTCCTACAAATATACTTATTTTTTGTCCAACACGTAATTTTTTTAAACAAGGTACTAAAAATAGTCCTAAGGCAGCTGATACTAAAAAACCAAACATAATAGCAAAAACCGCTTTTGTTAATAGTAACATTTTTGTCACTCCATTTCTCTTGCAATATTATACCATATCCCAATTAGAGATATGAAAAAATAGATGCTTATAGACACAACTTTACATCAATCTATACGTTCATATTTTTTTACTAATTTATTTTTTTCTTTATTTTCCTCTAAGTTTTTTTCCTGTTCATATTTAATTCTTAATAAATCTTCTTCCTTTTCTTTTAAAGAGGCATAAACTTTTTCTAAGTTATCTAATAAGTCTTTGACATTTTTCATATCAAGATAGTCTTTATATGACTCTTTAAAATCTGTAATTGTTCTTTTTAATTCAGTAGATGTCTTTCTTATTAAATATATGCCTTTATCTAATTCATTTAGACTATTTTCAATATCTTTACTGTAATCTGCTACTTGGAAGACACGATAATGCTTAGTAACTGATCGTGGTTTAATTAATTGTTTGGTCATATTTCTTGTAAAGTATAAATATGAAGCTGTTGCAATAGCCATCTTTCTGGCACTTCTTGGACCTGGTATTAATGATTGTACTCCTAGAAGTCCCATTAATTGTTTGGCTTGAATATTTAAAAATTTAGTTTGTACTTCAACTTTTTCTTTTATGCTTACGGAACTAGCAATTTTTTGTTGTAGTTCTTTTACTATTAAATCCTGTTCAGCTTGAAGTTTTAATAAAGCTAAATTGAAAGAGTCATATTCGTTATATTTTTCCTTTAAAATATCTATGTTATCTTCATCTAATTTTAAGTCTGCTTTTTTGTCCTCTAATTTAATATTTAAAAGTTCTTTTTGAATTTCTAATTCAGCTATTTTAGATGATATTAAAATATATAATTCTGAGTCCCTTATTTCAGATATTATCTCTTTTTTATCAAAAGATGATATATATGAACTAGCTAATTCTCTTATATAAGTTTCATCATAGTCATTTGTGTCTTCAAGTCTAATTTTTTCTTTTAATTCATTTAGTTTTTTGACAATAACGTTTAATTTATCTAATAACTCTTGCAATTCTTCCGAATTATATACATCTTTATAATTATCAGCTATTACTTGATATTCAAAGACTATTTCTTTTAATTCGCGTCGGGCTTGAATTAATTTTTCTTCGTACTGACTGATTATTTCTTTGTTTTTTAATTTGTCAATATTAGTTTCTATTTTCTCTTTTTTAATAGGAATATTATCTTGGCTAACTTCTAATACTTCTACTTGTTTTTTCTTTGTATTTATTTGTTCTGTTAAAGTAGTTAGTTTTTTTATACTTTCTGGATTTGCCTTTACTTTTTCCTCAGAAAGAGTTGGATTTTTTATTGTTACTTCAATTATATTATTATGTGAGTCCGTCGTTAAAAATGATTGCTTTTCATAGTTTTCTGTTGAAGAGGTTGGTAAAAATAGAGGATTCAATGTTTCTATGTGATTATTTCCAGATAAGGTTTTAAATACGTTACCAGCTATAATAATTGGAGCTATTTTAACAAATGTTTTTATTTGCTTCTTTTTAACTTCTTTTTCCAATTCTTGTAGTTTTTTTTGTTCTTGATGTTTTTTTAATTTTTCTTTTTGACGTTTGGTAATAATCATTGTTCTTTTTAAATCATTATGGCCGCCCTTTTCTCCAATTGTTGTATCCATAGTATCACCAATAATAGTGTATCATATTTTTTTTAAAGTTAATAGTTAAGCTTTTTATTTAGAAGAAAAAAACCATTATTTTACAAATGATTTTTTATAGAAAAAGTATTAACAATCCTATTACTACTAATGATATACCTGCAGTAAAACATTTTACTTGTTGTTTTTCGCATTCTTTTATTTTTTTTGTGTCTTTTAAAGTACTTAACTTTTTATCTAATCTTAGGTATTTAATTAAGAAAAAGATACCAATTACAACAATAATAATACTAAGTAATCTTAAAACGATAATTCTTTTCATTTAAACCTTCCTCAATTTAAATTGTACTATATTATTGTTTTTTTGCAAGTTATTTACTTATTTTTAAATATTCTTTTACAGCATCGAGTGTATCTCTTACAACAACTTCTTTAGTACAAGTTGAAAGACTTTCTTCTAATCTAGCAACTATTTCATCTTTTGGAATAAATTCTAAGTGAAATGAACCTTCTTTTTCGCTTTCTGTTAATTCTATTTGAGACATATCTGGTTGTAAATCAGTTTTAATAGAAAAATAACTTGTTATGTATTTGGTATTATCACTTTTATTGGGATAGTCTTTACAAAGATACTTTATAACGAAGAAAGGTTTTCTTTCTTCATCTGGTAAGTCAATACCTGTTTCTTCTTTTACTTCTCTTTTTAAGCAACTAGCTAAGGATTCACCAGCTTCAACATGACCACCTACTAAAAAGTAATTTTTATGACTATATGCTAACATAATCTCATCTTTAGAGTTTACTATTAAAATTTTAGCACGTTCTACTAGTTTATTCATTTCTCTTTCTTCTAAATTATCATAATTATAAATTATTTCTTTCATATTAATCATTTCCTTTCTTTTTTTCGTCTTTAAAGTGTTTATAATCATTATAGTTACCTGGTAATGTTTTTATCTTATAATCTTCAATATAAATTATTCTAGTTGCTAGCGAATTTATAAAGTAGCGGTCATGTGAAATAAATAATAGTGTTGCTTTATACTCTTTTAAGGCTGACTCTAAGATTTCTTTTGTTTCAATATCAATATGATTAGTTGGTTCATCTAAAATTAAAAAGTTAATGTCTTTTTGTATAAGGCAGAATAATTTTAAACGAACTTTTTCTCCACCTGATAAGTTTTTTAATCTTTTTAGAATATTATCTTTAAAGAAGTAAAATTTACTTAAAGCTGAACGTAGATGAGTTTCATCTCCTATGAAAAAATCTTTTGCTTCTTCATAGACAGTTTTATTTTCATCTTCAAAAGATATTTCTTGTGGGATATAACCTATTTTAATATTAGTTCCATAATTATTACTTTGTGTTAATATATATTTTACTAGGCTCGATTTACCTGAGCCATTATTACCTAGTAGACAGATCTTTTCTTGATAGAAAATCTTTAGTGAGGCGTCTTTTAGAATTGTTTTATCTGGATAGTTTATATTTATATTGTTAAGTTCTAGAACAATATTTCCAGATCTTGTTGATCTAAATTGTAAGGGAATAGAATCTTTTTCGATTGGCTTTTGAAGTTTTTCTAATTTATCAAGTCTTTTTCTAATACTTTCGGCACGTTTAAAGAACATTTCGTTTTTAGCAATATTTCCATATTCTATTAGTCTTTTAATAGATGCCTCCATAGCTTTTATTTGTTTTTGCTGATCTTTATAATCTTTAAATTCTTTATTTATGCGTTCTTCATTTTCTTTTAAATACTTAGTGTAATTTCCATGGAAGATATTAGTTTTTTTATTTTCTAAAAGTATTATTTTGGTTGCGACTTCATCTAAAAAATATCTATCATGAGATATCATAAGAATAGTACCTTTATATTTTCTTAAGTAGTCCTCTAGCCATTCTAATGTATCGATGTCTAAGTAATTAGTTGGTTCATCAAGAAGTAAGATATCTGGTTCAGATATGATTATTGAGGCTAGAGTAATAATGGTTTTTTCACCACCGGATAGGCTATTAAACTTTCTTGATAAAATTGTTTTGTCGATTTTAAATCCCTTAATTACCTTTTCTACTTTAGCATCTATTTCATAGCCTGACATGTTAATAAACTCTGTTTGAAGATTTGTATATCTAACTATTAATCTTTCTATGTCATTAGGTGTTGAATTAGTTATTTTTTCTTCGTATTCAGTTAATTTATCTCTTAGATTCATTAAATCTTTTACGCCTTCATATAAGACGTCTTTTACAGTAATGTTATCGTTTCTATTTTCAATTAGTTGTTTTAAATAAGCAATTTTTGCGTTTTTTCTAATAGAGATTGTACCAGAATCTGGTTTAATCGTGCCGGCAATTATATTTAATAAACTACTCTTTCCAGAGCCATTTTCACCTACTAAGGCGATTCGTTCATTAGTTTTTACTTCAAAATTTATATCATTTAAGATTGGTCCAAAACCATAATCTTTTGTTATTTTATTTATTCCTATTTCGATCATATTATCACATCCTTTAAAAAAATAAGAACTATACATCCGTATAGTTCCTTTGTATACAGATGCAGGCACGACGAAAAACTCACACCTACATCTATTATTTTTTTATTTAGATGCTAGGTGTGATAAGTAATGTATACATAATTACATGATTTTGATAAATATACATTTTATCACTCCTCCAGTAATAATTTAACATATTATTTGGATTTTTGCAATTACTTTGATAGTTCTAGTTTTATTTCAGCAATTATATGACCTAGGTTTCCTTCACCAGCATATTTAGTAAAATCAAAGAAATTGTCATCTTCATTTACCCAAACTAATTTATTTACTTCTTCTACCAATTCGACATTTTTATTTAAAACTCCATAGTAAATTTCTAGACCTTTATTTAGGGTATGATAGTTGCAAGTCATAAAGTATACTAAATCAATATCATCTTTAGTAATACCAGTTTCTTCTTGTAGTTCGCGGTAAGCTTCATTTAGATTGTCATCATCCTTTTCAATCTTTCCACCTACTAAGTTTAACTGTCCTTTGTATGGTTCTTTAGTTCTTTCACACATTAGTAATTTTGTTTTGTCTTGATTGAAGACTACTATTAAATTCATTCTTTTCATTTTATCTACTCCTCTATTTATCATTCAAGGTATCTTTTAAGATTCTTAAATAACTTTGATATCTATTTTTATTTATAGTATTATTTTCAACTGCTTGCTTAATGGTACAAGCTGCTGTTGGTTCTTGGTAATGAAGACAATTTTTATACTTGCATTTTTCTTTAATATTTGAAAACTCTTTAAAATAGTTTTGGATTTCTATTGGATTTAAGTTTGAAACATCTAAACTTCTAATACCTGGTGTATCAATAATACTAGAGTCTTCATCCCAGATATAGTATTTTGAGGAAGTTGTTGTATGACGACCTCTTTTACTCTTAGAACTAATAGTTGAGGTTTTGATGGTTTCAGTATCAATTAAGGCATTTGTTAGAGATGATTTACCTACTCCAGAGTTACCAATAAAGATTGCTTGTTTTCCTCTTAGTTCTTCCTTTAAGTTTGTAATACCCTGATTAGTATAGGTTGAAGTTTCAATTACTTTTAGGCCTAAATTACGATAGACATCTAGTTTTTTTTCTGTTTCTTCGGTTTTTAAATCAGATTTATTTAGACAAATAATTGTTGGTATATTACTATTTTCTAATAACAAAAGATATCTATCAATAAACTTAGGATGAAGAGCTGGATCTTTAGCAGATGCAACTATTACAGCTAAGTCAATGTTAGAGGCAATATTTTTTGTTGTTCCAAGATCATTTAGTCTGGTACTATCTTTTTTTACTCTACTTAGAATAGATGTTCTTTTTAGTAGATTAGTTATAGTATAAGACGTTTTAGCTTTTTCTATAATTACTTTATCACCTGGAAAAATAATTTTATTACAAATTGTGTTTATTCCTTTTTTTAGTGTTGCTGATATAATTTCATTATTATATAAGACATAAGCAGTTTTATATTTTACTTCTAGGACAATTCCGTAATTAGAACTTTTTTCAATGATAAAATCAGTCGGTAAGATTATTTGTTTGTTTTGTTTTTCTTTTATTAACTCTTTTTTCTCAATACTTTTTTTAGTTTTAAAACTAGCATAAGCATTATAATGTGACATATTATTTTATTTTTCCTTTCTATAGATCTTTTTTAAATATATATTGAGCTATAGCGGTAGGTACTTGTTTTTCAAAACAGGTAATATATTTTTTAGATATACTTGGTACTTTATAAAATATATAACCATAGGCTGGTGTCTGATTAGACGTTATTTCTTCTAAGTTATATTTATTGGCTTTTCTAATATCTTCTATTTTGGCAAAATCAAAGATTTGAACCATTAGAGAATACTTATAATTTAGATGTTCATATAAAGAACTGGCTCTATATCTAGAACCTAAATCTATGTGTGCTATGCCCTTTTTTAGAGATGTTTTTTCAAACTCCTTTATAAGTAGTGTCCCATAGCCAAGATTTCTTTTTGATGGTGATACTGCTAGAATACCAAGTGTTATTTTTTTCTTTGTTAAATCCATGTTTTTACCAGTAACGGCCGCTACTATATTGTTATCTTCCTCAATATACATTAAAAAGTCTTTATCGATTTTTAATTGTTTTTTAATTTCTTCTAGTCGTTCAGACATGGGATAGTATTTTTCTTTATGAAGAATACTATCATCATAGATTGTTTTTGATAAAAAGTTAAATACTTGATTTAATTTTTCATCATTATTTACTATTTTTATTTCTGGCATAATATCACCCTCTTTAGCTACAAGTATTATAACATAAAGTTTTATTCTAATAAAAGTCTTACTGTACCTCTATCTTCTAATTTTGTATTGGCTTCTGGTGACTGAGAAATTACTGTTTCTCCAGTACCGGTATATTCTATTGTAAAGTTTGATAAGAGTTTTTTAGCTTCTTTGACACTTTTTCCAATGACATTTGGTACTTGATACATTATTTTATCGGTCCATTCCAAGTCTTTTTCCATACCTTCTTTTTGTTCTTTTATATCTAAGGCATCAATTATATCTAGTAGAACTCTTCTGGCGATAGGAGTTGTGGTATAACTTGATAGAAGTGCTGTATTTTTAGGATTATCAATAGCTAGATAGAAAACAGCTTCCGGATCATTTGAAGGTACAACGGACATAAAGGACATTATGTAGTTTCCAACCATATATCTACCATCTTTTACTTTTTGGGCGGTACCGGTTTTACCACCAATACGATAACCTTCAATATAGGCGGCTTTTCCCCCTCCTTTCGCAACAACACTTTCTAAAGCATGTCTCATAATTGCAGATGTTTCACTGGAAATTACTTTTCTAACGAGAGTTTTTTCCGTTTCTTTGATAATTGTATTTGTTTCTTTTTCAGCAATACTTTTTACGATATATGGTTTATAGAGATAACCACCATTTACTACAGCTGATACTGCTGTTACTTGTTGGATAGGTGTTACACTTACTCCTTGTCCAAAGGCAGTAGTTGATAGCTCAACATTACCTACTTTATCTAATGGAAAGATAATACCTTGGCCTTCTCCGTTTAAATCAACTCCAGTTTTTGTACCAAAACCAAATTTTTCAATGTAGGAGAATAATCTTTCTTTACCAAGCATTTGTCCTAATTTTACAAATCCTGGGTTGCAAGAATTTTGGAGTACTTGAAGAAACGTTTGGTCACCATGTCCTCCAGCTTTCCAACATTTTAAAATCGCTCCATCTACATTAACACTACCAGGATCATAGAAATGATCATTTTCAATATCGATTATTTTTTCTTCTACAGATGTTGCCATGGTAATAATTTTGAAAGTTGAACCTGGTTCATATGAGGACCAAACTGGTAGGTTTCTACTTAAAATTTCTTGGGAATACTTTTGGTAGGTGTTAGGGTTATAATCTGGACGAGAACCTATTCCTAATATTTCTCCAGTTTTAGGATTCATTACTATGGCTAGAGCCATGTCCGGTGAAAACATATCAACAATATTATTTAATTCTCTTTCAATAGACTTTTGAATATTTATATCAATAGTCAAATAAAGATTCATTCCATCTTGAGGCTCTACATATATATCTGATACATTTAATTTATTTCCTTTAGCATCAGAAAAGTATTTTATGGCACCAGATTTTCCAGTTAAATATTTATCATACTGTAGCTCTAACCCGGACAGTCCTTGATTATCTATTCCAACATAACCTAAGGAGTGAGAAAGTAGATTTCCATATGGATAATATCTTTTAGCTTCTTTTACTAGATAAACCCCATCTAATTTTAAGTCAGCTATTTTTTCGGCTATATCATATGATAGTCTTCTTCCCTCTGGATGAACTCTTTCAATAGAAGTTTTTTTACAGACATGTTTTTTCATTTCATCATAGGAAACATTTAATATTTCTGAAAGTGATTTAGTGGCCTTTTCTTTTTCTTTAATTTGATTTGGAATTAAAACAAGAGATGTTGTCGTTAGATTGTCTGCAAGTACTACTCCATTACGGTCTAATATAAGGCCACGATTAGCTTCTATTGGCAAGTCTCTACTCCATAAGTCAGAGGCATATTCATTTAGCTTTTTATAGTCAAATATTTGAATATAAAAGACTCTTAAAATTATAAATATAAATAATATGAGCATTATTAAAAAAGTTATTTTCATACGTTCATCTATCTTTTTAAAAAACATAATTTCACCTATAGATATTTATGCTCTTATAATAAAAAAAAGACTATTTAGGAAAGATAATAAATACTTCACTTTAGCATTATATACTAATTAGTTATTTCAAAATCACTACAGGTACATATATTTTCTTTACTTTTTACTTTATAAAGATTTATTAAATGTGTTCTGGCACCAAATGAAGTAACTACTTTAGATGTTAGCTTTAGAGAATTTTTATACCAAAGAGAAAATTTAGTAGGATCAAAAGTACAGTTATTTTCAAGATATTCTTTTATGATACTGGAAAAGAAGGCATCTCCTGCTCCAGTTGCATCTTTTTCTTTAATAGCTTTTTTTATAGTGTAATTATAAATTTTATTTTTATAAATGAAACTTGCTCCTTTTCTACCTTTAGTTATTGTTAGAAGTTTAACATTTAATAGATTATATAATTCTAAATAACTATTTAAGTGAAAACGACTTTTTAAATAGATTGCTACTCTTTCATTTAAATTAATAATTATAAATTTATTTTTTAATTTAGTAATTATTTCTCTATTATCAAGTTTTTCAAATTCAAAACATTGACCCAGATCTAGCAATTTGTCATTTTTACTTTTATTTATTATTAATTGATTTTTGGGATTTAAATTATCAAATACTAAAATATCTTCATTAGATAAATTATTTAGAATGTTAGTCGTATTTATTAATGATTCATCATACCAACATTTATTATTACAGTATGGACATCTTTTTTTTGACTTAATAATTTGAGTTTTTTCTGTTGTAATATAAGTAACATGAAATGTTCTGGTTTTGGTATTTTTTTCAATTAATACATTTGAAGTATCTACGCCTAAATCATTTAGGCTTTTTATAGCTAAAAGGCCTTTAGTATCGTCTCCTACTGTTCCATATACTGCTGTTTTTATATTCATACTGGCTAGATTAGCAATTATATTATGAGATGTCATTCCACCTGATAATCCTATCAATTTATTATCTTGATAATAATAATCAATCACTAGATCTCCTATACTTATTACACGCATTTTATCACTTCCTAAATTTATAGTAATACTTAATGTGGCAATATTTGGTCAGTACTAAATATTAAAAAAATAAGTACTATGTTAAAGTACTTATTTATTAATTTTGTTTTTCTTATGATAATCTATTTTTAAGAACTAAAGTTGTTCCAAAAGCACCAACTGCTACTAATGATAAGATTAGGAATATATTAACATCAGAAGTATTTGGATTTGTCTCTTGTTTTTCTTCTTGTAATGGAACTAATTTCATAAATAGCTCCATATCACTATTAATTGGTTCACTAAAATCAAATTTTTCAGTAAATGCAGCATCTTTATAGAATCCTTCAAGCATAAGTTTATCTGCTTTTAATTCTTCATTAATTTGATTCATTAAATCTTGCAATTCTTCTTTTGTAAATACTGTTCCTTTTGGAACTTGAACTGTTTCACTTTCATCTTCACTAGTAAGTGTAAGATTTACATTAACTGTAGTAGCATCTGCATCGAATTTTTCAACAGTAGTTACAGTTCCTTCTTTGTATTCAATTGTAGAAACATCATTAGCAATTTCTCCAGGATTACCTTTTTGACCAGGTGCTGCATAACCAACTTTTCCTGATTTTACAATTAGTTTTGCTTCTTGCATTACACCTAATTTTTGGTTAGCACCTTCAGATGAAGCATATGCTTTTTCTACTTCTGCACCATCTACTGTCATTTCTGACGTTTCAATGAAACCTCTGTTAACTGCTTGTAGAACTTTAATCTTTCCACCATTTGCGAAAACTTTTGCATCATCTGTGTATCCATTAGATCCACCTGCTGTAGCATATCTAATGTTTCCTGTAAATTCTTTAGTAATTGTTAATGTAGCTTTTTTGGTATAACTAATTCCTTCACCAGCACCAAATACATCAGTTGCAGATGATAAATTTCCACCTTTGATTGTAACGATTGCTTCATCTACTACAGTAGTAGCATTTTCTTTATCTCCGTCATACCAAGGTTGATGACATGTAGAACCGGCATATGAGCTAGCTCCACCACCATGTATGTACCCATTAATTGTACCACCTGTTACTGTAACTCTTGCTGTTCCTACATAACTTTTGTGAAGTCCACCACCAAATATGTGATATAATGTACCTCCGTTTACAGTTATGCTAGTACTTTCAACTTTAGTTGCATTGTCATGACTTCCACCAAATACTGAAGTATTGGCAGGCACTGCTAACTCTCCGCCTTCCCATTTAATTAAAGCGCCGGCTTCTCCATCTGTTCTTTCTTCAACAGTAATTGGAGTACCATTAGCAAATACAGCTTTAACTTCTTCATCATAAGTTGGATCTGCTGCTGCAAAAACTGTTGCAGGTAAGAAAAGTGCACATGCTGCGATAGCAAATAATAATTTTTTCTTCATTTTCTCTCTCCTTTACATTATTTGAATAGGTTATCTATCCTTAATATAAGTATAGCAAATATTTATTTTTAGTCAATTGAATTTGTTTTTTTTAATTTAGATTTATTTCGACTTTACAAAAAAATAATACTTGATTTTAGTATTATTTTTTGTTTTTAAAAGCATTTGTTACTATTTTTTTGACATCAAGTCTTTTATTTTCTTTTACTTTATTTGATACATAAGCAAGATATTCAATATTACCATCTCCACCAGTTATTGGAGAAAAAGTTAAATCTTTAATGTAAAATCCTAAACTGTTAAAATAATCTATTAAATCATTGATAATACTTACGTGTATTTCTTTATTTAGAATTATTCCTTTATATTTAGTTGCAATAGTCTTTCCTGCTTCAAACTGAGGTTTTATTAGACAAATTATATCTATATTTATATTTTCTGAGGCAATTTTTGTAAATATTTGTTTTAATGATATGAAAGAAACGTCGCATGTCATAATATCTATATCTTTAAAATACTTTGCATCAAGATTTTTAAAATTAGTTTGTTCATGTAAATCTATCTTTTCATTACTTCTTAATGATTCATGTAAAAGATTAGTTCCAACGTCAATAGCAATAATATTTTTAGCACCATGCTGTAAAGCACAATCACAGAAGCCTCCAGTACTTGAACCTATATCCATTACTCTTAAATTAAAAAAATTAATATTAAATTCATTTATTGCTTTTTCTAACTTTAATCCGCCACGAGATACGTATTTTAATTTGTCATTTTCTAATATCGTTATGGAATCATTTTCAGATACTAAATAATTTGATTTTGTTACTAATTTGTCATTGCATTTTACTAAATTTGCTTCTATTAACTCTTGTGCTTTAGCTCTTGATGGAGATAAGCCCCTAGTAACTAATTCCTTGTCTATTCTATTTTTCATAATACTTCTTCCTTTATTTTATCTATCCTTTTAAGAATTTATTAATTAGTTCTTTATTGTTATATATAGTTATAGCTTGAGGAATTATTTTAATTGTAAATTTATCATCTGTAATTATCTCTCCATCTATATTACAGATTAGTTTTTTATCACATTTAAATTTAATTCTTGTGGCTTGACTTTTATGTACTTTTTTATGTTTTTCGTGAAGGCCTTTTTTTAATAGTCCTATTAAGGAAGGAAGACTTGGCTTGCTTACTTTTTCAACATAATAAACGTCAAAGTAACCGTCTGTTAACTTTGCCTCCGGTGCTATTTTATAACCTCCACCATATACTTGACCATTACAGATTGTAAGTATAGTACATTTACCTTTTCTTTCTTCTTTTTCATCAATTGTCATATCTATATTTTTATATTTATATTTAAAAAAGGTATAAACCAGACTAGCATTATATATTTGAGATGGTGGAATATTTTTCCTTTTCATAAGAGAAACATTATTTGCTACTTCAGCATCTATACCAATACTAACAATATTTATAAAATATTTATCATTAATCTTTCCAATATCAATGATTGGATATTCATCATCTATTTTTGATAAGGTTTTATAAAAATCATTACCAGAGCCGGAGGGAATTATAGCTAGTATGTTTTTGGTACCAACTATACCATTTAGAACTTCATTTAGAGTACCATCACCACCTACGCTATAAATTATATTTTTGGAAAAGCGATACTTCTTGGCTATTTTTGTTGCCTCACCGGGATAGTTAGTATAGTTAATTTCATAATCTAATTTTTCTCTTTGACAAACTTTTTCAATATTTTCTGCTACCTTTAAGGTTTTTCCTTTTCCGGAGATTGGATTTATTATAAATACATGTTTCATCATATCACCAAATTAATATTTTAAAATTACAAAATCGTTTATTTTGCAATTTAAGTATATCACTTTTTCTTTTTCACGGTCAATTTTTTGCAAAAGAAAAAGTAAATGCTTTTAATAGACATTTACCTTTTTCATTGCTGTAATTATTTATTAGCTAAACGATAAGTATCACGTACTATTACGATTTCTTCATCTGTTGGTTCTACATAAGCTGATATTTTAGAGTCGGCAGTTGTGATAACTCCTGATTTTTGATCTTTAAATTTAGCTATGTTATTATTTGCCTCTTCGTCTAGAACAATATTCATTGGTTTTTCTAGTTTTTTCATGATATTATGGCGTAATTTAATATCGTTTTCTCCTGCTCCGGCTGTGAAGACAATCGCATCTACTTCGGCATTTAATTCAAAATAGTATTGAGCAATATATTTAACAATTGAGTTTACTACCATGTCTAGAGCTAATTTAGCATCTTCATTACCATTCTCAGCTAACTCTTGAACATCACGGAAGTCATTCTTGCCACAGATACCAAGTAAACCAGATTTTTTATTTAATTCATTTGTTACTTCTTCTACTGTTTTCTTAGTTTCTTTGCATACATATTCAACAATTGATGGATCAATTGAACCTGATCTTGTTCCCATCATTAATCCATCTAATGGAGTTAATCCCATACTTGTATCAAGACATTTACCATCTTTTATACAAGAAATTGAAGCACCTGAGCCAATATGACAAATAATTAGATTTACATCTTTTTTATTTAGTTTTTCTTGCATTGTTTCAGTAATGTATTTATGACTTGTTCCATGGAAGCCATATTTTCTAACACCTAATTCTTTATACCAAGACATTGGTACTGGATACATATAAATATCCTTTGGCATAGTTTGGTGAAAAGCAGTATCAAATACAGCAACATTAACTACACCTGGCATTGCTTTTTGCATAGCTTTAATGCCAGCAATTTCTCCAGGATGATGAATTGGAACTAGTTTTGTTAATTCTGTTACATGGCTTAATACTTCATCATCAATTACAACTGAATCAGAATAATATTCTCCAGCATGAACAACTCTATGACCTACTCCTTTAATTTCACTAACATCTTTTATGATATTATTATCAATAAGCTCTTGCATCATAACTTCTACAGCTTCACTATGATTTTTTAAAGCTTTTTCATGTCTTATTTTTTCTCCATTTATTTTTAATGTCCAGAAACAATCTGGAGCACCAATTTTCTCTATGTAGCCATTAATTAATTCTTTTTCTTCTGGCATTACATATAGAGAAAACTTTAATGATGAACTACCACCATTTACAACTAAGTATTTTTCACTTGTCATGTTTTATTCCTCCTAAATCTGTTTTTATTCTATCTTTTTTTCTTACTTTTGTCAATTGTGTGAAAAGAAAAAGTAGTATACTTTTATTGAAGTTTTAAGATAAATGTAGACATTAAAAAAGTGTCTGCATTTTTTTTATAATAAAATAAAGGAGATGATAAAGATGGCCAGTAAAGGTCAAAAACTTAAGCAGTGGACTGCAGAGGAAAAATATAAAATAATAAAACCAGCACTAGAATTAGAAAAAAGTACATGGGATATAACTAGAGAAACAGGATTAAATAATGGAATGATTAACAATTGAATAAAAAAATATCGTGAAAATGGAATGGAAGGATTAATTTCTAAAAAGAAATCAGGAAATCCATTAAGTAAATTTTCTAATCGAAAAAATTTATCTGAAGTGGAACAACTTCAATATGAAAATATGAAATTAAGAATTGAGAATGAACGATTAAAATAAGGATACCTAGTGAAAGAAGATAGTTCAGTTGTAATGTTCAGGAAATAAAGCAAAGAGAATTTGAAATAGTTGAAATATTAAGTAAAGAATTCTCTATTAAATCTTTATGTGAGGTAATGAATATTTCTAGAAGTGGTTATTATAAATGGTTAAAGAATAAGGATATATTAAATAGATATGAAATAAATCGTAGAGATTTAGAACCTTTAATTAAAGATATTCATAAAAGAAAACCAAGTTATGGATATCATAGAATAAATGCCATTATAAGAAGAGAAACAGGATGGATAGTATCAGATAATTTAGTCCATAAAATATATAAGATATTAAAAATAAAGAGTAAAGCTAAACATTACTCTACTTATAAAAAGCCTGGAGAAGAATCAATTAAATATCCGAACCTTATCAATAATAATTGGAATACTACAAAATCATTGGAGAAAATAACATCTGATACAACAATGATATGGTTTAAAAAACAAAGATATGGCTGGACATATTATGTAGACGCATTTGATGATTCAATTATAGGCTCAGATGTAAAACCCTTTTATCATGGAGTCAGTATATCTAATCATATATATGCTTTAAATTATAAAACCCTAATTGAGTATAGAACTCAACTAGGGTTTAAATAATTCTTTTTTACTGGCTACTTTTTATTGACTACTTCAATACTTTTATACTACTTATTTTTTGTACAATTTGTTCCTAGCTTGGTATAGAATGATTCTATTGTTTCTAGTTTTACTTTACCATCATCTGTAAATATTTGTTGATTAGCTGTGTCGACTTCTAGCATTTTTTTATAGTCAATTTTTGTATAATCTGCCGTTACAGTACTGATTAGTGTATTTCCCTCAACTTTAACATCATAAGAATAATTATCAATCTTAGAATATGGCTGATATGTTGTTTCAACAGCTTGCTTATATGTATCTAAAACTGTTGTATCATCTGTAGTGATTTTTTCGATACTTTCAACTTTTTCTACATATTTTCCTTTATAAGTAACTGTATATTTTAGATCCATTGAAATAGCATCTTGATTTATAGTTCTGGAACAAACCATAGTTTTTGATGTTTCTTCTGACTGACATCCTGTTATTAAAAAAATCATTAATAGTACTAGTAATAAATATTTTATTTTTTTCACTTGCTCACCTCTTCATTAATCGTATCATAAATAATAGAAAAAAACTACACAAAGTGTAGTGTAGTTTAATTATTATTATCTTGTGCGTCCTTCGTGCTGAGTATTCCCATTAGAGTTGGCATTTGCTCCATTCTTAAATGAAATATAATCAGCAGCCATTTTAGTTACACTATTACCATATTTTCCAGCTTTAGCTTTTTCATCCATAGCTTTATGAACGTTATATGTCAAGGCTGCTGCTGCAGTAATATCTCCAAATAATGTTTGTCTCATATCACTTGGTAAAGAATTAATTGAATCAAAGTTCAATTTTAATAATTCTTCTCCGATTTGAACTGACTCGACCATTCCTTCATTCATTTTAACAATTGCATCCGGATGTAGTGCAACTTGTTCCATTGCTTCAGTTACTCCGTGTAAGTCAAATTGTGGATGTGTTGCAGCATAGTTTTGAAGTATTGGTAAATAAGAATTATAAGTATCTAGTAAAGTTCTATGTGTTTCGTTAGCAACGTTACTAACAAGGTCTAGAGCTTCTTGATTAGTTATAGTTCCGCTTCCACATTTAGAGGCTATTTCATCTAATTGTGATTTAGCTGTATCGGCAGCACTATTATATAATTCATGGTTAGCTGAGTCTAAGTGTCTATAATTGCCGGAGCCTATTGTCCAGCCAGATTCATCTAAAGTTCTTCTTTCTATAGTATTAGCATTATTTACAATATTGCCATTTGCTTGAGCTTGCATTCCTTCCATGTAATCATCACTATGTCCTTTTAGAGTTTCACCATAGCCATGAATTTCACCTTCTAACTCAGAACTAGAGGCATTATGGTCTCCTACGAATTGGTCTGCTTGTCTTGAGTGAACATCAATAGCACTAACGGCACTTACTGTTGCTGCTGTTACTGCAATTGTTGTGAATAAATCTCTAACAAATGGGTCATTGCGGTAATCTAATTTTTCAGCTAATGGTGAATAATACTTTTCACCTATTGATCTTTCTCCTAAAATACCTGATTGTATTTTTGTATTTTCAATTAATAGTGTTTCATTATCAATAAAAGCTCTTAAAGCAGCAGCATCATCATGAGAAGCAATGGCCTTTTTTTCTCTTTGTTCTATTTCAGCTTGAATTTCGGCTAATTCTTGGTTTAAATCATGATCTTTTGCAAATCTTTTACCAACAATTGATAACTTACTTGCTGATGCTTTCATATCCTCTTCAAATCCGTGAGCTCCACCAGATAACCAATGGTTAGCTTGAACATAGTCTTCACGTAATCCTTTGATCATATCTGCCTTGCCTTTTAGAACTTTAGCACGTCTTTCTTGAGCAGCCTTTTTTTCATCAGCACTACTATTTTTATCATTAATAATTCTGTCACAATCATCTACTACTAGTGATGTTTCAAATAATTGCTGATATTTGTTCTCCATTACGCTATTTAATTTTGTAACATGGTCCATAGCATATCGTTGCATTCTTTCATTTAATAATGTATTTAAAATGGTTGGATTTCTCTCACCTAATACACGAGAGCCACGATATTCTCTCCATATTACTCTTAAATCGGCGTCTGATAACTTATCAATTCTATTCTTTAATTCATCTATTCTTTCTCTATCTCTCAAACTCGTTGTAAAGCGACTAATAAATTTTCTTACAATATTTACTGGAATTTTAATAAGTGCTGGTACAAAATGAACTATGTTATATATATAATTACCTGACTTTAATTCATCTTTGAAATCTTTAGCAACACGGATATTTGATGCACGATATTTTCTTGCATCACCCTTTTTGACGTCTATACCCCTAGTTAAATCAGCCAAAATTGTATATAGTCCTCTTTCTTCTGGTTCTTTATTTGCATTAGCTCCAGTAGGCTTGGCTGTTGGTGCTGGTGTTGGTGCTTTATTTTGTGTTCCAGGATTTTGTGTTGTTTTTTTAACTCCGTTTACCGGTACTAAGGCTGTTGGAGGTGTTGGTGCTTTATTTTGTGTTCCAGGATTTTGTGTTGTTTTTTTAACTCCGTTTACCGGTACTAAGGCTGTTGGTGCTGGTGTTGGTTGCTGAGTTGGAGCTGGAGCTGGTGTTGGTTGTTGAGCTGGAGTCGGTGTTGGTGCTGCAGGTGACTGAGTTGGATTGGCAGTTGGTGTTGGTGTATTTTGTAAGGTTGGTTTTTTAGGTGCTTGGTTAGCGTTGTTTCTTTCAGAAATAAATCTCTGTCTTAATTCCTCAGCAAGATCATCTGGTAGAGCATGCATGCTTGTGCTTAGCTCTTTTCTTTTTGCATCTACTTCCTTATTCATTTCTCGGCGATCAATTTCATCTCTAATAGTATCTTGTTGATTATAAATTCTATCTAAATCTTTAAGTAAATGGTAAGCTAAGTCGTAATTTTTTGCTGTATTTCTACTATTTTCCAATTTTTCTTGAGCTAGAGCTAAATGTCTTTCTATATCTTTTATTTCTTTTTGATATTCTATTTGTGACATATTTCTCTCATTATCACGTATTTCTTTTCTGACGCTATTTAAATATTCTAATTCTTTTTGTTCTCTTTCAATTCTTTCTGATAGAGCATCAAAAATCGGATTTTCACTAGCACTTCCCGTTTCACCAGTTGAATCATGTGATGCTGGCGGTTGAGTTGGATCAAATGTTGGTGCTGCAGGTGGCTGAGTTGGATTGGCAGTTGGTGCTGGCGTTGGTTGTTGAGCTGGAGCTGGTGTTGGTACTGGCGTTGGTTGCTGAGCTGGGGTTGGTGTAGGTGTATTTTGTAAGATAGGATTATTAGCTGCTTGATCAGCACCATGTTCTATATTTCTTACTTCATCTTGGCTTTTTTCCAATCTTGCACTAGCTATAGATAACTGCATATTTAGTTGGACCAATCCTTGTTGATATTGGGCTTCATTTATACGTTTACTTTCCCAATCAGCCATTAATTTTTCTTTAAGGGCATTTAAACGATCTATTTCTTTTTGTTCTTCTAACATTTTTGCTCTTGCTTCATCTAAATTTGTATTCATACTTTCAACTCCTAACTATTTTCTACTTTCCTCATCTATTTGCATTAAAACATCCTGAACCATGTCCAATTCTGCCTTATCTGTAATATCACCTAATTCTCCTGTACCTATAATTGGATCATATGATGATACATAAATATTTTTTCTTCCATTTTCACCCATACTGTTATCACTATATCCAATGTATGATTTACCAGTTTGATCACAGTCAAAGGTAAACAAAATATCACACTCTACTTCTTTTCCGTCTTTTAAAATCACAATTTTTTCTTTTCTATCTATAGTCTCCATTTTATTCCTCCAAATATTTACATATTTCCTACTTTATTATATATTATTTGCTACTGGTTGTCAATTTTCACTAATTATCTTTATAGTAATATTTTTATCTGTTTTGATATTTTTTATTGCTTTTATAATCAGTGTGTAGTTATCCATTTGTTTTTTCTTCTGCTTTAGAGTTAAATTGGTAAGTTTATAGTCATTCTTATCTTTTAATAAGTCATTTTCTGAACCGGTTTTGTATAGTTTTAACACAACATCATTTTTATTATTATCAATTATAATGCTATAACTTGTAACACTATTATTTATTTTTTTATCACGATAATTTGTAATTTTAAATTTATAGTCTTTTAAGTCATTTTCTTTTAAATTTGAAATATCTACATTTAAAACATTATTTGTTCCCACCTCTCTAATTGGAATAACTATATCTGCTTGTTTTTCTTTATATTCTTTTTTCTTGTTTATAGCGACAAATGTTAAAATTATTACTAAAATTACTAATAATATAAAAATTATGGTTAAAACCTTTTCACTTGTCGTTTTTGGTAAAATTTTAGTTGCTTTTTTAGTTTCTTTAGCTTTTTTCATAGTTTCTCCTTTATTAACCGTTTAAAATATTAAACGTATTTATTATTATTTCATTTAATCTTTCTTTTTCTTCTTTTGATAGAGTTCTTTCTATAACTGCATCTGATGCATCTTCTTCTATCTTTACTTTTGATGATGTTTTTGAATTAATAGTTATATCCATATTTAGTATTTCTTGATTTTCATTTGTACTTCTAAATGTTAATTGCTGTTCGGAATCATATGACTGATTCTTTTTTAAATTTAAAATATTATAGATATAGTTTATTGCTAACTCTTTTTCTTTTGTTACAATGCTAAGGTCGAAAATAATTCCAGTATTAGTTTTCTCTATATTTATTGTACCAAGTTTTTTATCATTTTCTGTTAAAATTGTTAGTTGTTTGGAATTTTTCTTACTTAGATACTCATATTTATACTCAACATTATTATTTCTAATTACATATCCATTGCCAAAATTTTCATCATTATACTCATAAGTTAGAACCATATTATTATTATTTTTTTCTTTAATAAGTTCATATTTTTTTATCTTGTAAGTATATCTATCAGTATAAATGTTTAGTTTAATATCTGTGTTTTTAGGTATTATTATGGTATTCTTATTTATTTTTACATTTTTAAAATTAGGATTATAACTAATAAATATTTTATAGGCTCTCGGATCATTTTTCACGTCATTTAAAACTAATTTAGTTAACTTTTTAGCTTTATCATTATCAATATTAAGAGTAATTACATTATACTTTTTTGATATGTTATTAATAGTCTTTTCTTTAACAGTACTATTAAAGTAAGTGTTATCAAGATTATTAGCAATCGATTTAATTAGAAACTTTTTTAAGTATTCTGTGTTTTCATAAGTAGTTGTATTGGAGTCAAGCGACTCAAAATAGTTATTATTACCGTTATTTATATATGTATTTAAATAGTTTGATACATAGTAATATTCTGTTGAATTTTCTATCAGTCTTTTTATTTCAAATAAATTTTCTCCATTTAGGCTACTAGTTATTGAGAAAAACTTCTTATGATTATTGGTATCTATTGATTTTATTACTTTGGTATCAAGATCGTTTAAGTTTTTAATAAAAATGGGATAGTTTGTGATTAATTTTTTATTATTATTTATTGTTGGAGCATAGTTATTGGTATTGGCTGTTATTTTGATATTGGATACTTGGGTATAATTACTGGCTAATCCAGTTGAAAATTGTGACATATTTGTTATTTGGGTTATATTTGTTGAAATATTATTTAGTGCTTTTCCTAAAATACGTTTAGGATTAGCAACATATTCATAATAGAATCCAAGAGCTAATAATGCAAATGAAAAAAGACAAATAAAAATTGGAAATTGATTTTTTTTATTTTTTCTTATCATACTACTCTCTCCTACTATTTATTAGTATAACATATAAAACAAAAGAACAAATAACAAATTTAAATTTATAAATTTCAATTTGTCGTTTGGTCGTCACCAATCAAATTTCCTACTTCACAGATAGAGTAACCTCTATTCTCCATAGGCTTAAATTCCGACAGGCACTGCCGTACTAGTTTTTTTATGATTTTTTAACTATTTTGAAAATGTACTCTCTAATCCATCTATTAATTGTACCCATACTTTTCTTTTTACCTAATATAGTTCTTTCAACTTCAATTTGTGATTTTTTATCAACCAAAATCATTTTTACAGCTTTACTTTTTTTTCTCTCGTAAAATTTATATATTCTCTTACCATAATTTAATCCTCATTATATTAATTTTAACATATAAAAAAATCTACACGCTTTTTATTTTGTATAGATTTTCTTCAAATCACTTATCTAACAAACTTTTTTATTTTTCTGGACTTTTCGTTATAATTGTAATTTGATATGGTACTTGTACTAATTGTGGAAGGGCTTTATAGTTAAAACTTGCTGCTACATTTAATTCTGTTTCTTCTCCTGGAGATAGGACTTTTCCTATAATATTATTATGTTTTATTTGAACTGGATAAATTGCTTGAGCAGCACTTTCATTATTAAGATAGTCAGGATACTCTACTATATTGATTATTTCAGAATCTATTGTTCCTCTATTTTTTATAGTGATTCGATAACTTATTTCGTCAGTTGGAGCAGATAGATTAAACTGAAAATTTATAGTTTGATTAGAATTTGTAATACTAGCAGTTCCCGTTGGTTCTTTTTCTCCTCCTTGTACTGGTGTTCTGGGATCTATTTTAATAAACGATGTATCATGAATTGCTATTTTCTTATTCTGGTCATCTAGTTGCATTGAAAGAAAGGCAAAGCCTATTGCCATACATACAATGGTTATACATAGAATAACAATTATCCAATTACGAATATTTAAACTGTTTTTCATGAGCATTTCCCTTTCTTCATATTATTTATATTTCCATTATAACAGAAATCATAATCTTTAGGTGAACTTTTGAATTTAATATAGGCATAAACTTGATGATTTTTTATATAATACCAACTTTCTGATGTAGGATATATAGTTAACTCCGGATTAGCTGGTATTTGAATTATTGGAAGTTCTGTTGATGCCTTTGCTTGGTTTTCGACATCTTGGGCATAATAATTTAACTTTTCATATACTCTTTTAGCATAAGTAGTAGCTTCTTCTTCTGTCATTTTATTTTCTATTTCTTCTACTATTTGTGCATTCTTGTAGTCTTTAATCAATCTTTTAGAATAGGTATCTAAGCTTTGTAGTTCTAATTTATCATCTTCATATACTTCAATGCCTTGATATAGTTTAGCAGTTTGTTGAAGCGTTTCATTAATTTCTTCTACATTTAAAAGCTTTCCTAAAGCCTTTTTTACTTCTTCATAATATTTATTATCAGAATACTTTACTAGTATTATTGAATTATCAGAAATATTTTGATTAGATATTAGAGTATTTATAATTTTATTTAGAGCTGTTTTAATATCTTTGTTTTCAATATCTTTATTGTATAAACATAGTGCTGTATTATCTAAAAAAATTATATTAGTCACTTTATTACTTTCAATAACTAAAATTACATTAGTACCAGTAGTAGTTCTAATTCCAATAGTTGCTTCATAATCATTATAGTTTATAAAATTATCACTACTACCAAGCATTTTTTTTAATTCAGGAATTGTTTTAAGTACTATAGTTAATACTATTATGAATACAATTACTAATATTTTGATTATTTTAATAAATTTTTCTTCTCGGTCTTCTTTCATAATAAACACCTCAAGCTGAAAACTTTGGATTTAAAGTTAAAGTTATTTCCATACCAGGAGTTATAGTAGTTCCTTCTGGTATAGATTGTTCAGTTACATAACCAACTCCATTTAGGACTACTTTTATATCTAATTTTTGAAGAAGATTTTTGGCAAGTTTTGATGATAGGCCTGTCACATTGGGAACAGTTAGAGTGCTATCATTTGTTATTAAATACAGAGTATCAGCACTAGTTATAGTATCATTTTTTTCAGGATATTGTTTAATTATTTTATTACCAGAACCAATTACTGTATATTTGATTCCTAAAGTGTCTAGAGAAGTTTTAGCATCTTCTACTTTTTTATTTACATAATTACTTAATTTATATTCTTTAATCATAACAGATGATGAATTATTTTCTTCTGTTCCATAGTATTTAGCTATATTATTTATTATTTCTTTTACAGCATTAGATAATGGTTTTTGACTACCATTAGTGGGCTTTTTTACAGAGGCATATATTATATATTGAGGATCACTTTTTGGATAAATTCCGGCAAAAGATGTAATTACATTATTTTTTCCTTCTATATAACCAGACCCATTTTCTGTTGCTATTTGGGATGTACCAGTTTTTCCTATTAATTCTCCAGATGCAAGTCTAAAACCAGCACCAGTATTTCCATAACCATTAACGCAGTCATCCATTAGTTGAAGCATTTTTTGAACTGTCATAGTTGAGGCTACTCTTGCTCCTTCTGTACGCGTATTTTCTAAAATTACTTCATTATTTTCAGGATTAATTATTTTAGATACAATATATGGCTTTAATATTATGCCATCGTTTGTTAAAGCTGTCATGGCTTGAACATTTTGAATTGGTGTTGTTGTTATACCTTGTCCAAAGCCAGCATTAAAAACTTCTGTTTCATACTTAAAATCTATTTTGCCGGCACTTTCATTTGGAAGATTTATTCCTGTTTTACTACCAAAGCCTAATTTTCTAAAATATTGACGAAGCATAATGCTATTCATATGTCTATCTATTATATTAATAATTGCAACATTACTACTCATAACATAACCTTTATCAAAAGTTATATTGCCCCAGCCATCACGATTCCAGTCACCAATTTCTGTACCATCCGATGTTACATAGGTACCTGATTTATAAGTTTCTGAGCCATTATAAACGCCATTTTCCATAGCGGCCATATATGTAAATGTTTTCATTGTACTACCTGGCTCATAGGGAGAAGCAATCATCATATCTAAATAATTTGTTATATTTCTAACATTTGGATCAAATGATGGAGCAGTAGATGTTCCAAGTACGGCTCCTGTTTTAGCGTCTAGAACAGTTACATGAAACCAATCAAAGCCATATTCACTGGAAGCTTTTTTTAGGGCTTGTTCTATGAAGAATTGAACATTACTTTCAAGTGTTAAATAAATATCTTTCCCTTGAGTGGCTTCTTTTTTTATTACGGGAGTATTTGGAATTTGATAACCTTTTAGGTCTTTTTGGTATGTTATATAACCGTCTTCTCCTTTTAAAACACTTTCATATGATTTTTCAATTCCCATTTCACCTTTTATAGTTTCCTTACCAGTTTTTTCATTTGCCTCAGTTTTTGCATAACCTATGGTGTATGAAGCAAATTCTCCTTTTGGATAATATCTTTTAAAACTTTCTATAAAACCTAGACCAGGTAAATTTAGATCTTCTATTTGTTTTTTTGTTAGTTCACTTAAATTTTTACCTTTAATACCAAACTCTGTTTGATAAACGTTTTCTTTATTTAAGTATTTTAATATTTCATCTTTTTCAAGTCCTAGAATTGGTGCAAGTGCTTCAGCGGTTGCTTCTTTATCTACAACGTGTTGAGGCTTCTTTTTATTAGTTGTTCGTTTAGGGTCTAAGTACGCTATTAATTTATAAGCAGAGACATTCTGAGCCAAAACTTCACCATCTTTTGAATATATATTTCCTCTTTTAGCGCTGAGAGTCTGTGTCCTAGTTATTCTTTTACTGGCTAATTCTTTTAAGTTTACACCATCAACTTTTCTTGATAAAGCGAGTTGCGTAACACGACCAATCATTAGAGCAAACAAAAGAAGAGAAAAAAGTATGATGGCTTTTGAATACCGTACATTGTTTCCCTTCTTTTTGCTTTTCATTAAATCACTCCTATTTTTCGTCAGTTACTGTCTTAATGTTATCATTATTATAACTCAATCCTTGTTCTTCTGCAACTTCTTGAATTTTAGTAAGTGAAGCTAATTCATTTATTGTCATCGCCAAACCTTCGTTTGTTTTTTCTTGCTCTTCAATATCATTTTTCTTCTGCTCTACTTCAAAGTTTATTTTCGATAATGTTGCTTTTGAAAAAACAATTGATACAGGTGAAAGTACTAATAATGTCACCGCTAATGTATACAATAGTTTTTCAAACTTGGAAATCTTAAGACGTTTCTTTACTTTTTTCACTGTATCACCTTTCTTATTTTATCTTTTCAATAACGCGAAGTTTGGCGCTTCTTGCTCGAGGATTATTTTTTAGTTCTTCTTCCGTTGGAACAATCGCTTTATTTACAACTAATTCATAATCTGGTAAATATTCAGCTGGTATATTTGGCATTCCTTTTACTTTAGGATCGATTGCACACTTTTCTTTGAAGAAATTTTTAACAATACGGTCTTCTAAGGAATGGAAAGTTATAACGGCTACTCGACCGTGAATATTTAGAATTGAAAGTGCTTGTTCTAAAGCTGGTTCTATGACATCTAGTTCATGGTTTACTTCAATTCTAATAGCTTGGAATATTTGACGAGCTGGATGCTTGTCCTTTCGAAATTTCATTGGAACTGCTGATTTAATTATTTCAACTAATTCTAAGGTTGTTTCAATTGGTTTATTTTCACGATATTCAACTATTTTTTTAGCAATGTTTCGTGCAAATTTATCCTCTCCATATTTATAGAAAATATTAGCAAGTTCCTCTTTTGTATAATTATTAACAACCTCATATGCTGAGATAGGATTTTCTTGATCCATACGCATATCAAGTCTAGCATCTTCATGATAAGAAAATCCTCTTGTTTTATCATCTAATTGGGGTGATGAAACTCCTAAATCAAATAAGACTCCATCTACCTTATAAATATTTCTTTTTGCTAATTCTTCTTTTAAATTAACAAAGTTGCTTTTGATGATAGTGAAGTTAGTACCGATTGATGATAATCTCTCGGTACTATGCCGAATTGCTTCACTATCTTGGTCAAAGGCGAATAGATACCCTCTTTTTATTCTTGCTAAGATGTTACTACTGTGTCCTCCATAACCTAGTGTACAATCAACTATAATACTAGAATCGTTTAAGTTAAGGGAAGAAATTGATTCTTCTAGTAATACGCTTACATGTTTTTCCATTATAAATTCACACTTTCAAATAGATTTTCGGCTATGTCTGACATGCTGTCTCTAGCAGAAATGAAGAAATCATTCCATGATTCTTCTGACCATATCTCTAACCTATCTCCTGTACCAATTACTACACATTCTTTGGTGATATTGGCATAAGAGATTAGTGGGGAGGTAATATTAATACGGCCCTGTTTATCAAATTCTGCTTCACTAGCGCCTGATAAGAAGAAACGAATAAAAGCTCTCGCATCCTTCTTGGTAAATGGTAGGGTTTCAAGTTTATTGACTATTTTTTCCCAAGATTCCAAAGAATAAACAAATAGGCAATTTTCGATACCTCTAGTTATAATAAACTTATTACCTAATTCTTCTCGAAACTTAGATGGAATTATTAATCTTCCTTTATCATCAATCGAATGATGATATTCTCCAATAAACATATAAATCCCCCACTTTTTCCCACTATCAGCCACTGCTTAATTATATATTACCCAAGTTGTTGGTAAAAGTAAATGACAATCATTGAAGTTTTTATGTACTTTACAAAAAATTGACAAACAAAAAGAAGATTTTTCATCTTCTTCTTGACGTATGATTTTAAAAGTTTTTTTCTTCTGCCTATAGTTATTAATCTACCTGTTGAGATAGCTGATTTTTAATTATTTTCTTAGTGCTTTACTCTCTATTTCATTCTTTATTAGTTTTATAAATTCCTCTTTAGATACTGTTGTTGTGTCTTTTTGTCCAAATAGACGATAACTTATTGTATCATTTTCTTTTTCCTGGTCACCTAAGATTAATGTATATGGAACTTTTTCAGTTTGAGCTTCTCTTAATCTATAGCCTAATTTTTCATTACGGTTATCTAACTCTACTCTAATATCATTATCTCTTAGAAGATTTTCTATTTTTTCTCCGTATTCACTGTGAAGTTCTGGATTTACAGGTATTATTTTAACTTGAACTGGTGATAGCCAAGTTGGAAGTTGTCCTTTTGTTTCTTCTAGAATGTAGGCCATAAATCTATCAAGTGAGCCTAGAATTGCTCTATGTAGAACAACTGGTGTTTTCTTTTCTCCATCCTTGTCTACATATTTTAAATCAAATTTTGCTGGTAGACAGAAGTCTAATTGACAAGTTGATAAAGTGTATTCATTTCCAACTGCTGGTGTAACATTAACATCTAATTTAGGACCATAGAATGCAGCCTCACCAATTTCTTCTGTGTACACAATTCCTAAATCATTTAAAACTTCTCTTAATTCATTTTCAGCTTTATTCCACATTTCGTCATCTGGATGATACTTTTCTTTGTCCTCTGGGTCTCTTAGTGATAGTACACAGTGATAATTTGTAATACCAAAGTCTTTATAGACATCAAATATTAAGTCTACAACATTTTTAAATTCAGATTTTATTTGTTCTGGAGTTACAAATAAATGAGCATCATTTTGACAGAAGTGTCTTCCTCTTTCAATTCCCTTTAAGGCACCTGATGCTTCATATCTAAAGTCATGAGCAACTTCACCTATTCTAATTGGTAAATCCTTGTATGAATGAAGTTTATTGGCATAAATCATCATGTGATGTGGACAGTTCATTGGTCTTAAAACAAATGATTCTCCATCGACTTCCATTGCTGGAAACATATTTTCTTTGTAGTGATCCCAGTGTCCTGATGTTTTATATAATTCAACATTTCCAACACATGGAGTTAAAACATGTTGATAACCTAATTTTCTTTCTTTTGTTTTAATATAGTTTTCTAATTCTTCCCAGATGATATAACCGTTAGGTAAAAACATTGGCAATCCTCTACCTACTAGGTCATCTGTCATAAAGATTTCTAGTTCCTTTCCTATCTTTCTATGATCTCTATTTTTGCAGTCTTCTAGATATTCTAAGTGCTTATTTAAATCTTCTTCATTGTCAAAGCAAATTCCATAAATACGTTGAAGCATTTTATTTTTAGAGTCACCTTTCCAATAGGCTCCTGATACTTTTAATAGTTTAAAGTATTTTAATTCTTTAACAGTGTCAACATGTGGTCCACGACAAAGGTCAGTAAAATCTCCTTGTGTGTAGCAAGAAATTGTTACTTCATTTTCATCCATTCGAGATATTAAATCTATTTTATATGGATCATCTTTAAATTTTTCTAATGCTTCTTCTTTTGATAGTTCATGGCGAACAATTCTTTTACCATCTTTAGCTATTTTTTTCATTTCTTTTTCGATTTTTGGTAAGTCTTCATCTGTTAGTGTTTTATCACCTAAATCTATATCATAATAGAATCCATCCTCGATTACTGGTCCTACCCAAAATAAGGCATTTGGATATAAGTGCTTAACGGCTTGAGCTAACAAATGAGCACAAGAATGGTTCATTACACTTAGTTTTTCGTTTTCTTTAATGTTTATCATTTTTAATTCCTCCTCTTTTCATTGACTAAAAATAAAACTCCTATATCAAAATAGATATAGGAGTGAATTACACGGTACCATCCTTAGTTTACTTTATTTAAATAACGACTATTTGCCGGAATTACTTTTCATAATTCTACTCAAAAGGTAGTAACAAATTAAGATTTTATTCATTTTCAGCAGCCATGAACTCTCTTTAAAAATCACTTAATCTATCGTGTCCTTTGTCAATGTAATTAATTTATGTACTAGTTATAGCACTTTTTGCTACTAAAAGCAATAGTTTTTATCTATTATACCAACGATATGGTACGTCCATTAAGCTATGTAGGCCTCTATAGCCTTGACTGTAGCGATAACTTGCATATCTATAGAATCTACCTAAGTCGGAGCAATTATAATCATTAGAATCAAATAAGGTACAATCGATAATGGCAATATGTAAGTGTATTCCTGTTGCCCAACCGGTTGCTCCCATTTGTCCTAATGCGTCATTTATAGTTACTTCTTTTCCAATATATAGATCAGGAGCGTATGAAGAAAGGTGAACATACTGGGAGGTATAATTAACACCATCAATTACATGATGTATTGTTACAATTTTTGCTCCGGCACTATCGGTATAAATTCCTGATATTGTTCCGTTAGCTACTGGAAAAATCGTTTCATAGACCCCTCTAGAACTGGTTATGTCTATGGCTACGTGGTTATAGCTTGGCATTTGCGTAATAATACCATTTTCAACTGGTAGGTGCCAAGTTATTTTTGGTTTTGCAGCTAAGGAATTATTAATTGTTTGGAGTTTAGCCTCTTCTATTTTTTGGTTTGAGGCAAGTGTAGTTTCGGCTGCAGTAAGTATATTACCATCAGCTACACCTTTTTTATGAGCGACTTTAACTGTTGCCATATCTTTAGTATTTATATATTCATATGATAAAGAAAAGTTATTGTTATCTAAATTCATCTCTTTGGCTAAGACCAAAAATAAAGATATTGTAATCATAATAAGCGATATTCTAACTATCCTTTTTTGTTGTTCTATACTTTTCATACAATCACTCCAAAGCAGGGCCTATTATAAGTGATTTTCCATTATTTGTCAAGAAAAAAACAGGTTTTGAGCCTGCTTTTCATTATTTCCTTCTATTTTTACTTACTAATTCTAAAGTTATTGTTAATTGTTTTATTCTTTCGATAATTCTTCTGGCTTTTACTTTATCAGATGAAGAGTTTGTTACTGCTAAGGCTGATTCTAATTCTTCCATAGTTAAGTTAGATGTAAAGAATGTTGGTAAATGACTTTCCATTCGATATTGAAGAATTGGTCCTAAAACTTCATCTCTTGACCAAGCACTACAGTTTTCAGCACCAATGTCATCAAGTAATAATAATGGTACTTTTTTGATGTAATTAAATTTTTCATTATAATTTGTCTGAAAAGATGACTTTAGGCTTCGTAAAAACTCTGGATAATATATAAGAGCACTCCTTACATTTTTTTTAGCTAGTTCATTAAAAAGAGCTGCTATCATATAGGTTTTTCCGGAACCAAATGAACCTGTTAAATATATACCTAATGGTTTTTCTTCATTGTTATAGTTTTCCATAAATTCTTTAAAATACTTTATTATTGGAAGACGAGTCTTATCATCTTTATAAATGTTTTTTAGGGATGCTTCTTTTATTTCCTTAGGCATATCAAATAATTCTAAGTTTTCTTTATATTCATTGTCATGTAATTGTTTTTCTAATTTTTTACAAGCTATATAGGAAAAGCTAATTAGATTCTGGTCCTTTTCTGGGCTATATTTGTAGCCTTTTACTTTATTAGGACAACTTTCAAGTCCTTTACAATTCAGACAATTTTTATATTCTGTAAAACTGTCTTCTAGGCTTGATGTGTATTTCTTTAAAGTATTTTCTTCTATTCCTAGAGAATATACATAATCATAAAATTTTTTATCACTACATGCATCTTGAAAGGAATGATCTAATTTCACCTCATCTAAACTTGATATAACGTTATTAATGTTTTTCATTTAAATCACCATAAATACATTGTATATGAATTTTTGTTTTTTGTCTATTTTTTCATTCAAAAATTAGACTGACTATATTTATAAAATTATTTACTATAATTCAATATTTTTGTAAAGATTTTGATAAATTAAATAGCTTATAATTTTTCTATTTATTTCATTATTAATTAATTTATTTTTTACTTTGTTGTGATAGTTTAATATCTACTCTTCTCTATGGACTACAAGTCATAATTTCATAGCCAGTTTTATTTAATCTTATTTCTATGTTTCCATCTTTATCTGCCCTATATATTTTAGAATTACTTAGAGTATTTAATACTGATTTTTTAGGATGATTGTACCTATTATTTTCTCCTACACTAATAATAGAATACTTAGGATTCATAATATCAATAAACTCTTTACTACTACTGGTATCTGAGCCGTGATGTCCAACTTTTAAGAAATCTATATTTTCTATACTATATTCATTTAAGATATCTTTTTCTTTTTCTATACTGGCATCACCCATGAATAAAAATTGATAATTATTATAATTAGGATAAAGAACATTAGAATTATCATTTTCATTGTTATAAACAGTTGTATTTAAAAAATAAATTCGATTATTAAATACACTAAGTGCACTTAGTTCTTTATAATATTTTATTTTTCTTTCATCTAGTACTTTAATAATATTTTTTTCAAGTTTATTAATACTTCCTACATTAAAAATGACATTTTCTACCTTAAAATTATTTATTAAATTAATTGTCTCTCCTACATGGTCTTGATTTCCATGTGGTGACATACATTTATGCATACTGATTTATGCGAAGAAAAAGAACCTATAGGTTCAATTTGTTTTTTATATAATCTAAAATAAAATTAATACAATTATTATATATTTTATCTAACTCCTTTTGGGTAGTAATTTTATAATTATAAATCTTTAGTTTTGAAAACATATTAACTTTATCAATGTCTTTATTTGCAGATATTATATAATTTTTCAACTTCTCTTTGTCAAAGGTTGCCTCATCTATATTAATTACATTGTCTATACATTTTAGACTATTAAATTTACAAACATATCCGTGGTTAATTAGCCAACTATCATAAATATTCATTTCCCTATGTTTTAAATCTTTTCGTGTTTTTCCATCTAGCAGTTTTTTCTTTCCTTTTAAATACATTCCATTTCCATTATCATTCTCATCGTATATGTAAAAGTGTTTAAAAAAGTACTCATTATAAAATCTATCTGTTAATAAATGTATAAGATAACCTAGCATTATGGGATTATCAAGTTTATTCTTATATTTAAATAAAAATTTATCTGGATTGGCTAATCCTTCTAAATCTTTTTCTCCAACCTGATAATGAGCTATAGAATGATCTTTCTCTTGACAAATATCTGGAAGAACACTGCCTAACATAATTGAATCTAAATCTAGTTTTAATTTATCATTAACTTTTTTAGCAATGGCCAAATGAATTTTATGAGTTGGCATATTATCACATCCTAATAGATATTATATCACACCAATTCATATTTTCTAGCGATTATTCTCTCATCAGAGCAATATTTAATTACATATTTATTATCTTGTTTGCAAATAATAATTCCTACTGTATCATTTTCTTCAATAGTTTTTATATTCTTATCTATATAATTCATATAAGTCATAATTTGTCCAGTATGCTCTTTCTTAAGTTCTGTTATCTTTAATTCTACGACTACATAACACCTATATTTAATATTATAAAGTAATAAATCAATATAGTTGTATCTATTACCTAATTTAATTGGATATTCACT
>ULWY01027988.1_pt1 | contig 47756 bp, 36 predicted proteins | sample 1960761 | NCBI WGS metagenome assembly ULWY01 (sample SAMEA4835824, study PRJEB28245) | human gut metagenome | biome: gut microbiome; material: fecal sample | place: Denmark | collected 2008 | reverse complement strand
AGAGTGAGTGCAGCCTGCCGGAAAATAGCGATGCCGGAGAGATGTTTCATCTGTGTGGATCGCTCTGTACCGTGAATGACGTGCTCGCACGGGATGTCGCTTTGCACAATCCCGAAAAGGGCGATGTAATCTGCTTCAAACGATGTGGTGCTTATGCGGCGACCGAGGGTATGGCAATGTTTCTGAGCCGGGAACTGCCTCAGATTTTAATCTGCAGGACAGACGGAAAAATCGAAAAGCTGCGTGACCGGGTGGAGACGTATCCGTTTCATGGCAGTGGAAACTGGAACCGGATGTGACAACGCAGGATGCGTGAAAACTGGGAACCAGAATGCGACAACGTAGGATGCATGAAAACAGAGAACCAGAATGCGACAACGCAGGATGCATGAAAACAGGAAACCGGAATGTGGCAATGCATGAGAAAGCATGGGTTCACAATAAAAAAATAGGAGGATTTGTAACATGGAAGAATTATTAGAGATTTTGGAAGGTATTGCACCAGGTGAGGATTTTGAGAACTGTACGACATTAATTGACGATCATATCTTAGATTCCTTTGCTATTTTATCACTTGTATCAGAGATTGAGGATACTTTTGATGTTGAGGTATCCCCGGCAGAGCTGATTCCGGCGAACTTTAATTCAGCAAAGAGCCTGTGGGAGATGATCTGCCGGCTTAAGGAAGATTAACAAGAAAGGTAAACACAGAAATGGTCGCACTATGTGTGACAGGAACATGAACACAGAAATGATTTCATGATGTGTGACAGCCTCATAAACGAAGAGGCTTCACATAATGCGTGACAGGTTCATAAACAAAGAAGCATCTCATGATGTGTGACAGGTTCATTCGTATCATGGAAGATACTATGAGCGAACGAGAAAAGATGAAGGGATGAATCATATGGCGTATCATCTGCTTACATACAGTTTAATATTTTTGCCGGTTGTGATCGTATTGTATCAATTATGTCCGGCGCGGTTCCGGTTTTTGGTGCTGCTGGCAGCGGATTATACATTTTTCTGTATGATAAGCGGTAAGCTCCTTGTTTGGTTGCTTTTGGCAACGCTTGTGACATACGGAACCGGAAGATGGCTTGCGCGAATTCCTGTAAAGCATAGTGACCTGCGCGGGAAAGCACTTACACGGAAGAAACGTGGCGTGCTGGCAGTTGGGATTGTGCTGATCTTAGGGGCACTTGTGACACTCAAATACCTGCGGATATTTGGTGTGACACTTGCAGCACCGATTGGTATTTCCTATTACAGTTTACAGGCGATTTCCTACATGACAGATGTCTATCGAGGCACTCAGGAGTCCTGTAAGAATCCGTTCAAGGTAGCACTATTCTTAAGCTTCTTCCCACAGATCATGGAAGGCCCAATCAGCCGTTTTTCTGAGACTGCAGAAACCTTGTATGGCGGAAAAAGCATTCAGTTTGAGAATCTAGTCTTTGGGTACCAGCGTATCATCTGGGGACTATTTAAGAAGATGGTGATTGCAGACCGGCTGGCACCGCTTGTGGCAAAGGTATTCAGCAGCTACAACAATTTCGATGGTACGGCAATCCTTGTTGGTGTGCTTGCGTATACGATGCAGCTTTACATGGAGTTTTCCGGCTGTATGGATATCGTCATGGGAAGCGGTGAGATTTTCGGTGTATCATTGCCGGAGAATTTCCGCCAGCCGTTCTTCGCGAAGAATGCAGGAGATTTCTGGCGCAGATGGCATATTACGCTTGGTGCATGGCTGAAGGATTATGTGTTTTATCCAATCTCCCTTGCGAAACCGGTCAAGAATCTTGCGAAGAAGATTAAGAAGCAAGCCGGATTTTCGGTCAGTAAATTTGTGGCGCCGACGATTGCGTTATTCTTCGTCTGGCTGTCAAATGGCATCTGGCACGGACCGCATATGAATTATATCTTTTATGGCATGTATTATTTTGTGCTGATCGTGATTGAGAATCTGACTGAGGAACCATGCAGGAAGCTTGTGGAGCATCTCAGACTTGATACAGACAGCATTGGATTCAGAATATTCCGGTTCCTCAAAATGTTTATAATTGTGAACATCGGTGAGATGTTCTTTCGTGCAGATACCGTTGCAACCGGATTCCGGATGCTGCGCGGAATCGTAACAGATTTCCATATCACAGCACTTGCGGAGTCAAATTTCGGCGTGGATGTGCCGGATCTCATTCTGGCATCTGTAAGTATCCTGCTCGTATTCGTGGTGGATGTTATTCACGAGAAGGGGATTTCAATCCGGAGAAAGGTGGCGGAATGCAAGCTGCCGGTCCGGTGGAGTTTCTGGTATGCGGTTATACTTCTTGTCGTTGTATTTGGCGCATATGGCAGCGGATATACGATCGTGGATATGATTTATGCGGCGTATTGACGAAAGGCTATGAGTGAGTTGTTTATGCGGAAAACTGACGGAAGAATATGCATGATTATATATGAGGCTTATTGACGGAAGAATGAATATGTGTAACATGTAAGCAGCGTACGGACGGAAGAATATATGTGATTATATATGCGGCGCATGGACGGAAGAATATATGTGATTATATATGCGGCGTACGGAAGAATATGTGCGAGTTATATATGTGGCGTACTAACGGAAGAATACGTGTGAATTACATATGCGGCGTATGGATGGAAGAATGAATATGTGAAACATGTATGTGGCGTATGGATGGTGTAAGATTTACGAAAGAAGAATGTATATGAAAAAAGTAAGTGGAAAATGGAAAAGAACTTTTAGGATGGCTGCAGGCAGCGTCGGTTTTTTAGCCGGACTTTGTGTGGTCCTGTTACTGGCAGGAAAATTCCTGCGTCCGAAAAACAATGCAGATATCTACGACACAACAGCCGTCCGGACGAAGGATGCGGAAGTAAAAAGTGAAGTGAAGGATACGATCGATGTATTGTTTTTAGGGGATAGTGAATGCTATTCGAGCTTCAATCCATTACAGATGTTCGCAGAGCATGGCTACACCTCGTTTATCTGCGGGACATCCGCACAGCGCATGTGCGATTCATATGCAATTTTACAGGCGGCATTTGAGACTCAGACGCCAGAGGTTGTTGTTTTAGAGACGAACTGCCTGTTCCGCAGCGTGAAATCAAAAGGCGATTCGAAAGATTATGTCTTAGACCGTCTGTCCGATCATGTTGAGATTTTTAAGAATCATTCTCGTTGGAAGGATGCGTTTGTAAGTACAAATGCCCTGACAAAGAAAAAGGATGGGAAGAACCGTGGATTTATCAGGAGAAATACGATCAAGCCTTATGAGGGTGGAGCTTACATGCATGCAAGTGAGGAACGAAGGATGATAGATGCCGATGCAGAAAAATATCTGCTCCTTATGAAAGAATATTGCGAGAGTCATGGCGCGAAGCTTGTTCTGGTCAGTTCCCCATCCCCGAAGAACTGGACATATGCAAAGCACAACAGTGTATCTGACTGGGCACAGGCAAACGCAGTTACTTATGAAGATCTGAATCTGAATGATGCACTCGGTATTGACTGGACATCCGATACGAAGGATGGTGGAGACCATCTGAACTTTGAAGGTGCGAAGAAGGTAAGTGCGTATGTAGGAAGCTGGCTATCGGAAGCTTATGGCTTGAAAGACAAAAGAAACAATCCGGATTACAAACACTGGGAGGAAGACAGTGTGGAGTATGCATCAGCAAGAGACTAGCTCGTTGGGACATGCTATTTTGGAGGCAGGGATGCCTCCTTTTTTCTTGAATTGGAGCAAAAACCTGAAATATGGGTAAATCCCCCAATGGAGCAGTCGCAGGAAGCAGGCCAGTTGGGGCAAAAACTTGAAATATCGGAAAATCCCCCAATTGGGCAGTCACAGGAAGCAAGCTAGTTGGAGCAAAAACCTGAAATATGGGTAAATCCCCCAATGGAGCAGTCACAGGAAGCAGGCCAGTTGGGGCAAAAACTTGAAATATCGGTAAATCCCCCAATGGAGCAGTCACAGGAAGCAAGTGGATTGGAGCAAAACAGCAGAAAAACAAGCAAACACTCCAAATCGGAAGAATTATACAAAAAATGACCTGGAGCAAAATCAGATAATTATAAGGATTGCTCTAAAATCGACTCTCTTGCATAGGCATCTGCACCAAATCAATATATAATACAATCGTTATATTACAAAATCGTAAGAAACCTGTAATCAAGACCGATGGATGGCGGCTGAAAAAACATATATACTGAGTACAGTTGATGCGGGAGATGGTTTGCACAAGTCATGTGGAAACCGGAGAACCATTAAGGTATGAGAATCATGGAAAACGCTGACGTGGAAGGAACACAGTATGTCTGCGTGCATGAGCAGGCAAAATAACAGCTGGAATCCAGAAACCGCAAAGCAGCAGATGCACAACATGCCTGCCCGCAATCAGAATGTCAGCAAACGAAGGGAGACTATCTATGAATGAGATATTAAATCTTGACAATGTAGAAAAATACTATGGCAACAAAGCGAATCTGACAAAGGCGGTAGATAAGATTTCTTTCTCTGTAGAGAAAGGCGAGTTTGTCGGAATTATGGGAGCCAGCGGTTCCGGAAAGACAACACTCTTAAACTGTATTTCCACGATCGACCGTGTGACGGCCGGACATATCTATGTCGGGGATAAGGACATCACGACGATTCGCGGGAATGAATTAAATAAGTTCCGCCGGGAAGAGCTGGGATTTATTTTCCAGGATTTTAATCTGCTGGATACACTGACCGGATATGAGAATATTGCACTGGCGCTCTCCATCCAGAACGTAAAACCGAAGGAGATTGACAGCCGGATCAAAGAGGTTGCGAAGCGGCTTGGCATCGAGGAAGTTCTGAACAAATACAGCTATCAGATGAGTGGTGGACAGAAGCAGCGTGTGGCGGCAGCCAGAGCCCTGATCACGAATCCAAAGCTGATCTTAGCCGACGAGCCAACCGGTGCTCTTGATTCTAAGTCCTCCCGCTATCTGTTAGAGAGTATGAAGGAGATGAATGAAGGGCTTGCTGCAACGATTCTGATGGTTACGCACGATGCATTTACAGCAAGCTATGCATCGCGCGTAATCTTCATCAAGGATGGTAAGATATTCAATGAGATCCGCAGAGGCGATGATACCCGGAAACAGTTTTTTAACCGCATTATTGAGGTTGTGACAGTGTTAGGGGGGAGTTTGAATGATGCTCTTTAAATTATCCACCCGGAACATCCGGAAAAGCATGCAGAATTATCTGATTTATTTTGCAACATTGATCTTAGGAGTCGCAATCTTCTATGTATTTAATGCACTTGGAAGCCAGACAGTCATGCTGAAGGTATCGTCAAATACGGAAGAAATCATTGGGCTTATGAACGAGTCGATGTCTGTCGTCAGTGTATTCGTATCGATCGTACTTGGTTTTCTCGTCGTGTACGCAAGTACCTTCCTGATGAAGCGAAGGAAGAAGGAATTCGGTATCTACTTAACGCTCGGTATGGGAAAAACACAGGTAGCAAAGATTCTCGTGATCGAGACACTGCTGATCGGTGTGATTTCTCTGGTAATCGGATTACTGCTCGGTATCGGTATCTCACAGGGCATGAGTGTTGTAACGGCGAACCTCTTCGAAGCGGATATGACGAACTTCCGGTTTATGGTCAGCACATCAGCCATCATCAAAACGATTATTTATTTTGCAATCATGTATGTGATTGTTATGGCATTAGATGTAATCATTGTCAGCCGCGCAAAGCTAATAAACCTGCTTTATGCAGGCGCAAAGGCACAAAAAAATCACGCAAAAAATCCGGTTGTCTGTGTGCTTGTATTTATTGTAGCGGCTATCCTGCTTGGAACGGCATATTATAAAGTGACAGCCGGTGTCCGCACAATCTCTGACTTTCAGGGACTTGGTATCCAGATCGCGAAAGGTATCATCGGAACCTTCCTTGTATTCTGGTCGGTATCCGGGATGCTGCTTGCAATTGTGAAGCGGTGCAGACGTTTTTATTATAAAGGCATCAACTCATTCAGTGTGAAAGAACTTGGAAGCCGGATCAACACGACGGTGTTCTCCGGAGGGATTATCTGTCTGTTGCTCTTTTTCACGATCTGCATCCTGTCAAGCTCGGTGGCAATCCGAAATTCGATGAACCATGTGTTAGAGACCTGTATCCCGGTTGACGTGCAGTTTTCGAAGCTGTATTCCTATGATGCAGCCGAGGACTATGATATGACCGGACATAATGTGGAAGAAAACCTGAAAGCCTGTGATATCGATACATCGAAGCTTACGGATGTGACTGAGATGCATCTGTATGCACCGGAAGATATCCATATCGGGGATTTCTTCGGAAAGAAATTTGCGGAGAGTGGTTCGGATTATTTCAAATACGCTTCGATGGAGACGATGCATATTGGAGATTACAATGCGTTTGTAAGCTCCTTTGGTGGAACGACAATCGACCTTGCCGAGGATGAATATGTGATACTCTGTAATTACGGGGAGATGGAACCACGATACAACGAAGGACTTGCGGAGGGACAGACGGTTACGATAAAAGGAAAGACCTATCATCCGAAATACAGTACCTGCGTGAATGGAATCGTGCACATCAGCAATTCGGAGAGTAATGAGGGTGTTCTGCTTGTGCCGGATTCCACGGATCTGTCTGATTGTAACTACTGGTATGATATCTACTCAGCCAATTACAATACGACCGATCAGGTAGAAATAGATGCACTGAATAAATATTATAGTGATGCGAATTTCTACAAACTGCAGGAGGCGAAGACAGAAGCAGTCTTAGGCGAAGATGGTTCCTATTATTCTATGAACTGCGAGACAAGCAAGCGGCTCCGTGACAACAGCGTGGGACTTACTGCGATGATCGTATTCATCGGCATCTACTTAGGTGTTGTATTTCTGATCTCCGGAGCGGCAATTCTGTCACTCAAGGAGCTTTCCGAGGCAGCCGACAGCAAGGAGAAATACAGAATCCTGCGCCGGATCGGCGTGGACGAGAAGAAAATCCGTCATTCCCTCCTGGCACAGTCGGGCGTGTTCTTTGCCATGCCGCTTTTACTTGCAATCGTGCATTCCGTCTTCGGAATGCAGACGGCAATGTTCATTCTGACTGTATTTGGACGGGGCGGACTGCTTGGTTCTATCCTGCTTGCGGCAGCGATCATACTTGTGATATATGGTTTTTATTTTGCAATCACATATATCTGCAGTCGCAAGATTATCAGTGAATAGCCGGCTGTGCAGAGGGGATGATTGTGGACGCGGCAGCCCCTATGTTCATAACAACTGCAATGCTTCCATCATACATGAATAAATATCTTGAAAAATCAGAATAACTAGGCTATAATTAGCACATATTAAAAATATAATATATCTGGAATGTTCGATAACTCCTGTTATTTTTGAACCTACATTTACTTTAAACGGGATTCCTATATCTGTGATACTATGTCAGGCCTCCTCCGAGTGGAAGACAGACGATCACATGCGGTTGCCCACCTAGCGTCAGCTAGGAGTCAAAAGGCAGGAACCGGCATCCCGGATATATTTTTTTGGAGGAAAATACGTGAAAAAGAAGATACTCACGTTTGTATTTTTGCTGATTATAGCCGGGATAGTTATGATTGCCGGTCATGAGATCGAACGGCATATGCACAAAGCGGAACAAAATACGGAAACAACAGAGGTTCCTGTAGATTATAGCTTATATTACACTTATGCAGATGTGGAGAAGGTCGTCGGTTATCTGGCAGATACAAAGGCAGAATCTGAGGCATTATCCCGTTTGATTGATCCTTTGAAGAAGAGTGAAGTGATCGATGTGGCGTTTGTGAAGTCAGTGGCACAGGTAATACAGGTAAAAACATCCATTTATGAGGAAGCATTAAATGGAAAGAAGGATTCTGACTATGTGACAAAGGCAGAATTCGAGGACTTCTATGAGCGGATTGTCGCGTCGGCAACCGTGAAGGGCCTGCTTCGCAAGGATGTTCTGGTGCTTGCAATATCAGAGGAGGATAAAACGTCTTTTTCTGATGGACAGGACACCTATAATGCAGAATTTGAGATTGATGAAACCTATGAGGGAAATGTGCTCGATGTCTATATGAAGAATGGTATGATCTTCAAGATTAACAGCCTTGGCAATTCTGAAATTACATTGCAGAATGTATGGGTGAAGGAAATCTCTGACGGTATGTGTACATTCTTATATGGGAATCTGGAGAAGACATATCCGGTACGGAGTGAAGCGGAACTGCCGGATTCAGGGATTGCAGTAGCCACGAGTCTGGATGCAGACAGACAGACGGTGGATCCTTATGAGACAGACGGCTATGTGGCAAATCTTGTCTTTAACTATGCAGGAATCTGTAAGATTGAACGTCCACAGAGGATTCTGCGTGGCAGGGTGATTTCGACGGCTGATACACAGATTCAGGTGGAAAAAATCGGAGGACTCACACTTGCGGATCATTATAAAATGTATAACGTCTACGAGGATGCCATAGATGAGGAGAGCCTTTCCCTTTTGACCGGCTATTCGTATGTGGATATGTATCTGCAGGATGGAAAAGTCGGGGCTGTTGTGATCAATCAGAAACTGAAAACCGAGGATATCCGAGTAATTATCAGTAATGATGATTACACATCCTATGAGATGGAAATGGTACAGCTCACAGCGACAACTGCGTTTACAGTAACGAATCCGGATGATACAGAGACGAAATATCAGGCGGGCGATGTGGTGACAATCGAGGCATCGGGATACGAAGAAGACGAGGTGCTGAAGGTGGAGCCGGATACACACAGCGGGCGGATTAAACTGCTTAGTGTGACACGGGAATGTGGCAATCCGGAATACGATGGTCTAATAGAGTTAGATGTACAGGATGGTTATATTTATGTGATAAATGAGCTTTCGCTGGAACGTTATCTGGCGAATGTCGTGGCAAATGCAATGCCGTCTGATTATCCGGATGCAGCGATGCAGGCGATGGCAATCTGCACCAGAGGAATCGCTTATGCGAAGCTTAAGGATGAGAGTTATGCCGAATATCATGCGCATCTTGATGATTCCAGTCTGTGTCAGGTATATAATAATGTGGCGGAAACAGATGCATCGATCCGCGCGGTAAAGGATACATACGGGCTTGTTCCGACGTATCACGGAACGCTGATCGTGCCGATGACATTTAATACATCCTTTGGAACTACCTGTACAAATGCGGAGATCTGGGGAGGAGATTCCTATAGCTATCTGGAATCCAATGTGGAGAATCTGGACAAAAGCAGGATAGACCTGTCAGATGAAAAAGATTTTGTGGCATTTTTGACAGATAGTGAAGCGTATAATATTATAGATAAAGATTCTCCATACTATAGATGGGATATTTCATTTACGCAGGAAGAGATGACTGAGGCCGTGGAAATGGCTTTGACAGATCGGAAATCTGTCATGGAAGATTCCATACAGGTGGAAGACGAAAACGGTGCATTTATATCAGCGGAATTGCCGAAGCTTGGGACGATCATGTCGATTGAGGTTGCTGAGCGCTCAGCGAGCGGTGTGGTGACGCGGCTTTTGATCCGCGGAAGTGAACATGCGGTATTGATAAGCGGACAGAGTAATATCCGTGCAATCTTGAATCCTGTGCATCAGGAAATCGTGCGGCAGGATGGTTCCACGATAATCGGCTGGACATCACTCCCAAGCCCATATTATTATGTAGAACAGACGGAACATGGATTCGTTGTTCATGGCGGCGGATTCGGACATGGAGCCGGGATGAGCATCTATGGAGCCGGTGTGCTCGGCAGACAGGGAAAAAATTACAAATATATTTTACGACATTATTTTTCTTATATTGATTTTGCATCGATTTACACGATGGACGATCAGGATAGCGGAGAGACAACTCAGACGGAGCAAGAATAATAAAATGGGGTATCTATGAAAAAGGTTGTTCGTTTTATTGTTAAATTTGTGAATAAAGCAACCGCGGACAGTGTGCCGGCATATGCGGCACAGGTTGCTTTCTTTGTGATGCTTTCATTTTTTCCATTTATGATGTTGCTGGTCATGATCGCATCAAAGCTGTCAGTCATGAATGCAAATGTGCTTGGCTATATTTTGCGGGTGGTGCCGAGCGGACTCGAGTCGTATGTTGCGTATATCGTGGATGATGTGGTCAATGCGAATGTCCAGTCATTTACACTCATTACGGTATTTGTCAGTTTATGGTCTGCGGCAAAGGGCATTCAGGCGCTCTCTACAGGGTTAAATAAGATTTATGGTGTTGAACAAAACAAAAATTATTTTCTTGTACGCCTGATCTGTGCGCTTTATACACTTATATTTATGCTGCTTTGCCTGGTTGTGATTGCAATTCAGGCGTTCGGTTCGCAGATTGCCCATAAGATTATAGATCATTACCCGGCATTTGCAGATGCAACACTTCTGATCCTGAGCCTGAAGAATGTCGTAACATTCCTTGTGATCTTTATCTTTTTGCTTTTGATCTATTACCAGCTTCCGAACCGGCGCGGACATATGCGGCATGAGTTTTCAGGTGCTGTGCTGGCATCCGTTGCATGGATGTTGATGACAAGGGGATTTTCTGTCTATATTAAGTATTCCGCAGACAATTCGAAGATGTATGGAAGCATGACATCCATCGTATTGATTATTATCTGGCTGTATATCGGCATGCAGATTGTTTTGTATGGCGCAGAAATCAATTATTATCTGTCGGATCTGATCTGGAAATACCGGGAGAAGTATCGGTTAAAGAAAAAACGTAAAAGGGAAGAAAAGCAGAGATTAAAAAATCAACAGGAACATCAACAGGAAGAAAAAGCAGATATATCTTAATGTCAATCGGTTGACACTCCAAAACGGATGTGCGATAATCAAACCGATAAATTACAACAAGATGGAGGGACAAAGATGTATAGTTTTGATGAAATAGCAAATTTCGATCCGGAGATTGCACAGGCAATGACGGACGAGATTAACAGACAGGATCATAATATTGAGCTGATCGCATCAGAGAATATCGTATCCAAGGCAGTTATGGCAGCTATGGGAAGTCCGCTTACGAACAAGTATGCAGAGGGGTATCCGGGAAAGCGTTACTATGGCGGATGTGAGTATGTCGATGTAGTGGAAGATCTTGCAAGAGAGCGTGCGAAGAAGTTGTTTGGATGTGAATATGTCAATGTTCAGCCACATTCCGGCGCACAGGCAAATATGGCAGTATTCTTCGCTATTTTGCAGCCGGGCGATACATTTATGGGTATGAATCTGGCACATGGCGGACATCTGACACACGGTTCACCGGTCAATATGTCAGGTAAGTATTTCAACGTTGTACCTTACGGTGTCAACGATGAGGGATTTATCGATTATGATGAGGTGCTTCGCATCGCGAAGGAATGCAAGCCGAAGATGATCGTAGCCGGTGCATCTGCATATGCGAGAGCGATTGACTTCAAGCGCTTCCGTGAGATCGCAGATGAGGTTGGCGCAGTTCTTATGGTAGATATGGCACACATCGCGGGTCTGGTTGCAGCCGGACTTCACGAAAGCCCAATCCCATACGCACACGTAACAACAACCACAACACACAAGACATTGCGTGGACCACGTGGCGGTATGATTCTTTCCAGCAACGAAGTAAATGAGAAATATAACTTCAACAAGGCAGTGTTCCCTGGTATTCAGGGTGGTCCTCTGATGCATGTCATCGCAGGCAAGGCAGTCTGCCTGAAGGAAGCTCTGACAGACGAATACAAAGAGTATCAGAAGCAGGTTGTGAAGAACGCAGCATGTCTGGCACAGGCACTGACCGAGCGTGGATTCAAGATCGTATCCGGCGGTACAGACAACCACCTGATGCTTGTAGACTTACAGAACCTTGATCTTACCGGTAAGGAAGTGGAGAAGCTTCTTGATTCTGTTCATATCACAGCGAACAAGAACACAGTACCGAACGATCCAAAGTCACCATTTGTTACAAGCGGTATCCGTCTTGGTACACCGGCTATCACAACACGTGGAGCAAAGGAAGACGATATGATTGTGATCGCAGATGCAATCAAGGCTGCTGTTATCGATAAGGATAATGACAAGGCAATGGCACTTGTAAAGAGCATTACAGACAAGTATCCATTGTATGCATAAAACGCATAAAGAACGATTTGAAACCGTATAATAAATAAAATCAAATGCGAAACCGGGGGCTGCGTGAGAGGGAATCCGTTCCCTTGACACATGGCTTCCGGTTTTGCTATTTCTATCATGCGCTTAAGATATATGAGCTGTGATTATTATAAAATAAACGGAGAACAGACAGATTAATGGAAAATCAACAGAAAAATTCCGGTTCGAATAACAATTCGGATAACCGGAATTCCAATAATAACAATAACAAGAAAAAACCATCGAAGACGGTGGTGATATGGATCGTATCTATTTTATTGACATTTATGATCTGGCAGGGAATTACGGCGATACAGCAGTCCAAACAGGAGAAGATCACGTATGACACGTTCCTGCAGATGCTTGATGATAAATTAGTTACCGATGTGAAGCTCTACAATGACCGGATCAGCTTCACGCCGATCTCGAAGGAGACGGGCGCGGAGATGGATAAGACGTATTATGTGATCCGTATCAGCGATTACAAGATCGTGGATCGTCTGCAGAAGGCAGGCGTACAGTTCGAGGAAGTGGATGAAGGGAAGAATGCAGTCGTTTCGACGATTCTCTCGTATGTGGTAATGATCGGAGCCTTCTATCTGCTGATGTCGTTACTGATGCGGAATATGTCCAAATCCGGCGGCATCGGAAAAAGCAATGCGAAGATGTATGTGGAGAAGAAAACCGGTGTGACATTCGCGGATGTTGCAGGTCAGGAGGAGGCAAAGGAATCCCTATGCGAGATGGTAGATTTCTTAGATCAGCCGGACCGATACTTAAAGATCGGTGCGAAGCTGCCGAAGGGGGCCCTGCTTGTAGGGCCTCCGGGAACCGGTAAGACACTGCTTGCGAAGGCAGTTGCCGGCGAGGCGAATGTTCCGTTCTTTTCGCTGTCCGGTTCGGAGTTTGTGGAGATGTTCGTCGGTGTCGGTGCGAGCCGTGTGCGTGATCTGTTCCGCAAGGCGAACAATATGGCACCGTGTATCATATTTATCGATGAGATCGATGCGATCGGAGGAAAGCGTGACACGCGTCATGGCGGTGGCGATTCCGAACGGGAACAGACCTTGAACCAGCTCTTATCGGAGATGGATGGTTTCGACAGCTCGAAGGGAATTATCGTGCTTGCAGCCACAAACCGCCCGGAGGTACTCGATAAGGCATTGCTTCGTCCGGGACGGTTCGACCGTAGAATCATCGTGTCAAAGCCGGATATGCAGGGACGTATCGATACACTCAAAGTACATTCGAAGAATGTGAAGATGGATGAGACGGTAGATTTCAAGGAGCTGGCACTTGCCACATCCGGTGCCGTCGGAGCAGATCTTGCGAATATCATCAATGAGGCGGCGTTGATGGCTGTCCGTAACAAGCGGGATTATGTATCCCAGAGGGATCTGATCGCTTCGGTGGAAGTCGTATTCGCCGGAAAAGAGAAGAAGGAGAAGCTGCTCTCTCCAAGAGAGAAGAAGATTGTTGCCTATCATGAGGTTGGACACGCGCTTGTTGCCGCATTGCAGAAGAACACACTTCCAATCCAGCGTATCACGATTGTACCTCGTACATCCGGTGCACTTGGCTATGTATGGCAGGTGCCGGAGGAAGAGAAGCAGCTACAGACGAAGAAGGAAATGGAAGAGGATATCGTGACATTTCTGGCTGGCCGTGCAGCGGAGGAGCTGAAGTTTGATTCCGTTACGAATGGTGCCTCCAATGATATCGAGAAGGCGACGAGTCTGGCACGGACGATGATCACGATGTACGGTATGTCCGAGAAGTTTGGTATGGTGCAGCTCGAAGGCGTAACCGGAGAATACTTGGATAACCGCCGCGTACTAAATTGTTCTTCCGAGACAGAGACGAAGGTCGATACCGAAGTCAAGAACATGATGAAAGCAAGCTATGAGAAAGCATACAAGTTACTCAAAAAGAATATGCCGACACTCGATGCAATCGCGCAGGTACTCTACGAGAAAGAGAACTTAAGCGGTAAAGAGTTCATGGAACTGTATGAGAAATACCAGAACGTGAAATTGAACGAAGAGAGCAAGGTACAGTAAATGATTGTGGAACGCGATGTGATTGGGATATATGTCATATCAGCTTTCGCAAATATACGATGTATTGAAACTAAGAAGTACTAGATGTCCTGATATAGATGCTGATACCGTACGCAACCGCCGCCGATTCGCCGTCCATGGCTCAGCGGCGGCTTGTTTGAACATCGTGTTCAAACATTGCTGGTCATTTACAGAACATCAAGTACTTCTAAGTTCCAAACATATGTATATTTGCGGAAGCTGATATTGACAAATATATCCCCATCACAAACGCGTTTCATAAATATGATACTGACAAGAGAGAATGGGAGAAAATTATGGAATACAATTTCTTTGCGACGGTGGCGCGCATGAAATACATTGAACGCTGGGCGCTCATGCGGAACACATACCCGGAGACCTTGTCCGAACATAGTTTGGAAGTGAGCATGCTGGCGCATGCGCTCTGCGTGATCGGAAATGTGCGGTATGGCAAGCATTTAGATGCTGACAAGGCGGCAGTGATCGGACTGTATCACGACGCGTCCGAGATCATCACCGGAGATATGCCAACACCGATCAAATATTATAATAACCGGATGAAGGATCTGTTTCATTCCATCGAGGATGAAGCGTGCGAGAAGCTGATCGGACAGCTTCCGGAAGATCTGCGGGCATATTACCGGGACTACTTCTTCAGGCAGGAGGCTGATACGGATGAGACGAAGTATCTGTGGAAGCTCGTAAAGGCAGCAGATAAGCTCTCCGCACTCATTAAGTGCATGGAAGAAGAAAAAACCGGCAACCGCGAATTCGTCAAGGCGAAGGAAAGCACCGAGCAGATGGTGCAGGAGCTATCCGATAGCTACCCGGAAGTAAAGGACTTCGTGCAGGAATTCCTGCCAGCCTATGCGAAGACACTCGATGAGTTGAATTAAGATAAAGAAGGAAACAGAAGTTAAAATTGATATTGGTACTTAAAATAGGGCCTGCCCTCTCGGGTAGTCCCTATTTTTTAGTATCCGCTATGTGCTTTCTCTAAGCGAGAGCAGGTCTGCGTGAGATTATATCATGCCGTTTGATTTATCAGAGCTTATATGCTTGCGTTGAGAAATTATGCATTCTCCAGTTTTACGATTGCAGCCTTGATTCTTGCAAGTGTCTCGTCCTTGCCGAGGATACTCATAAGCTCGGTTGCACCGCCCGGTGTTGCCTGCTTGCCGGATACAGCGGTACGAAGTGGCCACATTACAAATCCAGTCTTGTACTCGTGCTCTTTACCGAAAGCAGAGAGCACTGCGAATAAGCTGTCATTGTCGAACGCTTCCTGTGCCTCAAGGACTGGAAGAACTTCTTTTAATAACTGCAATGAATTCTCAGCGTTTGTCTTCATCTTCTTGTGTGTATACATTGCGATATCGTATTCCGGTACAGCTGCTAAGAAATCAATCTGCTCCTTGATATCCGGGAATACTTCGATTCTTGTCTTTACCATAGCTGCGATCTTCTTCGCATCCATCTTGTCGCCAACGACTTCCCGGATGTAAGGAAGTGCCATCTCGTAGAACTTCTCATCGTCCATTGCCTTGATGTATTCGCCGTTCATCCATTTGAGCTTTGTCATATCCAGAACTGCCGGGGACTTGGAGATATTGTGGTAGTCAAAGGCTTCTACCAGCTCCTGCAAAGAGAAGATCTCACGGTTATCCTCCGGGCTCCAGCCGAGCAGTGCAACGAAGTTGATGATTGCTTCGGTCAGGAATCCCTGCTCCAACAGATCCTCGAAGGATGAGTGACCACTACGCTTGGAAAGCTTCTGGTGATCTTCGTTCGTGATCAGTGGACAGTGGATATAGGTTGGAACCTCCCAGCCAAATGCATCATAGAGACGGTTGTACTTTGGAGAGGAAGATAAGTATTCATTTCCACGGACAACGTGTGTGATGTTCATCAGATGGTCGTCCACAACATTTGCGAAGTTGTAGGTCGGGAAACCGTCGGACTTGATCAGGATCATATCGTCAAGCTCGATGTTCGGAACCGTGATGTCACCGTACAGCTCGTCGGAGAAAGTTGTGGTACCCTCTTCCGGGTTGTTCTGACGGATAACATATGGCTTGCCAGCCGCAAGGTTTGCCTCAACCTCTTCCTTGGACAGGTGTAAGCAGTGCTTGTCGTAGCGGGAGATGGTCTTCCCCTCGAATTCGGTGACAAGTGTCTTCAGACGGCACTCATCGCAGAAGCAGTAGTATGCCTCTCCCTTGTCGATCAGCTTCTTTGCGTATTCTAAGTAGATGCCCTTCTTCTGGCGCTCACTCTGGATGTATGGGCCAACGCCGCCGTCCTTGTCCGGACCTTCGTCGTGCTCAAGTCCTGTTTCCTTCAGGGTACGGTAGATGATGTCGACAGCGCCTTCTACCTCACGCTCCTGATCCGTATCCTCGATACGCAAAATAAAATCGCCACCCTCATGCTTTGCAATCAGGTATGCGTATAAAGCAGTTCTCAAATTTCCTACATGCATCCGGCCGGTCGGGCTCGGTGCAAATCTTGTTCTAATCTTCTTTGCCATTTTAATATGATAGCCTCCTGTATAACAGATAAATTCTTAGGAAATTATAACAAAGGAAAAATCATTTTACAACATAATGTTGATTATTGAATTTATTTTTAGTATACTACAAAAGGATTGTTCTCGTTTTTGGGAGTGGTTATTTTATAAGAAAGCTGGGAAATGATATGGATCGATCAATGATTTCAATGATATATTTTGTTGCATTGCTTGCGCTGTTTCTGATTATGATTATTGCGACGATTGCGGTAATCGCAAGCAAATCCAAGCGCAGGTATGAGGACGATGATGAGTTCGAAGATGATGAATTCGAGGATTCGGAGAACGAAGACGAGGGCGCAGGCAGCACAGCCGGAGATGAGACGATATTCTCGGATGCGGACGCGGTGTTTGGCGATGATTTCTATGTAGATAATCTGGACTATGCGGATTCGCAGGTACAGGATATTGCGGATGAACAGGACGATCAGGATTCCTATGAGGATCTGGATGAACCACAGGTAGATGATTCGGAAGCGTTTGATGATGACATATTCGACGAGTACGAGGATGTGGAGGTGGATTCGTATGATGCAGAGCTGGACAGTGCATTCGGTCCACAGATTGATCCGGTCCAGGCGAATGCACCGACACTGGAGATCGATACAAAGGCAGTAAAGGAAGAGCGTGCGAATACAAAGAACACGATTCCTGTGATTGATAATATTGCGGAAGATGCAACGGATACTGCAGCGCAGAATATAGGTATTGGAACCGAAGAAACTGTGGATATGCAGGATGATGGATTCTGGGCTGAGACGGATAAAGCAGAAGAACATGTGGAAAAGGCAGATATGTCAGAAACCGCAGGATCAGAGACGGATATGCCGGATATTACGGCAGATTTCACACAGGCTGTGCCGCAGGCAGAGGAAGTTGATGCATCTGCTCCGTCTGGGACAACTGTAGCAGACACGTTTGAATTACCACAGGACGATGCGGAGAATACAGAGTCTGAGACAGAATCAAAGCAGGTATCAGAGAAATCAGCGGAGAAACCTGCAAAGAAGAAACATATACGGAAGGCGAAGAAGGAGCCGAAGCAGACAGCCGCTTTGCAGCCGGCTTTAAATCTGGCAGATACGTTGGTGGATTCCGCGTTTGCCCCTGAGATTCCGGAGATTGATTTAAGTAACGAAGCGCTGGCAGCATCGGTACGTGAAGCAGAAGCGATGGGAGCCGCAATCATGGGTGATCTGAAGGCAGCGAATGTTCCGGTTGAGACGATGTTTGGTATCAACGAAGAGCTTTCTTCTTATGGATCGAAGAAACAGGCGCGTGCAAAGTCCAATGTTTCAAGCGATGAGGATTTTTATTGGTATAACAAGGAAGATGTGGCGGAGCGACCGGCAAGACGTCCGGCAGAGACGTATTACCATCATTTCAATATAGCTGAGGATTGTATCGAGGATCTGCTTGTGGAGATGTATGACTGTGCGCTCGTAAGAACAGAGGAGATTCGCTATATCGCATATGGCATAGAACCAAGAACCCTGTCTATGAAGGAGATTATGTCAGGAAATGTATCGTTAGATGCGCATAAGAAGAAAGAACCTACGGAGCAGGATATGGTACGGATTTACGAGAAGTGGTGCGGATATGTTGACCGTCTGCTTGATAAGACTGTGGAGATTCATGCAGATGAGTATACAATTGAAGCAATCCGCAAACAATTATGTGCATATGGACGTAATGACGTCGACACATTATTGGAAGGAAAGTAAGTAAGATGGATATTATCAAGCCGAGTATAGAGACGAAGCCGCTGTTTGACCACTATTTGAGCTATAACACCTACAGAGGCTGTGAATTCTCATTCGCGAACAGCTTATTCTGGTGTGATTATTATCATACCAAATTTACGATATTAGAAGATATGCTGGTGTTCTGCCGGCTGGAGAATGGCGTACCGACGTCGTTTACATTTCCGGTAGGGGCACATGATCCGAAACCGGCATTTGACAGAGTGGTAGATTACTTTGAAGAAAGTAATCTGCCATTTGCTATGTATATGGTGGAACCGGAGATGTTCGAGATGATCGAACGCTGGTATCCGGGACAGTATCAGATCGAATATGACCGTGACAGTGCAGATTATCTGTATCGACAGGAGTCGCTCGCGACACTTGCGGGCAAGAAGCTGCATGCCAAAAGAAATCATATCAATCGTTTCCTGGAGAATTTCCCGGATTACCAGTATGAGCGGATCAATGGGAAGAACTGGCAGGAGTGCCTGGAGTTAGAACGGGCATGGGTCAGAGAGAATAATCCGGACGGAGATGCCGACAAGGAAAACGAAGAACGGATTATCGCGTATGCACTTGAACACCGGAAGAACCTGAATATGACAGGGGCTTTGATCCGTGTGAATGGGCGTGTGGTTGCATTTACACTCGGCGAACCACTGACCGCGGATACATTTGATGTGCATTTTGAAAAGGCATACGCAGATATACAAGGTGCGTATGCCATGATCAATCGGGAATTTGTCAGACGGGAACTGTCTGCATTCACCTATGTAAACCGGGAAGAAGATATGGGAATCCCGGGCCTTCGTAAGGCAAAGCTTTCCTATCATCCGGAAAGCCTGGTTGAAAAAGGAATCGTAACTAAGATTCAGACGCCGTAGAATCCGGTGCGCCAAGCTTTTCCATGAATAAGGTTAATGCCACACAGGCTGCAAGCAGAAGCACGCCGACGATGATTGAGGTGACGGAAGTTCCCTTCATGCTGTATTCCTGATTTACCTTATAGAAGATCGAAATCGGCGAAGATGCTACAAGTGCGAAGATTCCGCAAAACGTCGCTGATGCAAAATGCTTCAGCAGATAGCTGATAAGCTTGGAGATAAAGAAGATTCCAAGTACACAGCCAATCGCAAAAGGAATCAGGATGTAGAGCTGATCGAGCATGCCCTGCAGGTTCAGTGCGCGGAGTGCTTCTACAAATTCTTTGACCGAATTAATGACACCGAAGTAATATCCGAGAATCATAAGCACCAGAGAGCCGCTGACGCCGGGGATCACCATGGTTGCACTCGCGATGATTCCCATGAAGAAGATCTTCACGATCATACCGGCACTTGCAGTCAGTGCAATACCACTCTCGCTGTCACCATTTAAAAACACCATTGTCATTGCAACAGCAAGTAAAATTAAGAATACAAGAATGTTCACAAGCAGGGATTTCTTCTCCTCGCTTTGCCAGCTGTCCTTCAACGAACGTAAGATAGCCGGAATACCACCGATGATCAAACCGGTAAATGCACAGGAAGTTGCAAATGGAAAGTTCGCAAGCAGCCACGGGATGATATAAGTAAAACCAACAATTCCGATTGCCATTCCGAGTATGATCGGAAGCAGTGTGACAAAGCTTTTCTTGAAGCTTTTTAAAAGATTCGAGATTGCAGTCAGCAGCTTGTCGTAGATGCCGAAGGATACAGCCATCGTACCTCCGCTGACGCCTGGGATAACGTTAGCTACACCAACAAAGATACCCTTGATTAGATCAACTAAAAAATTCACTTACATAGCTCCTTTATTAATATATTGAATGTATAATACAAACTTCAAAAATTATACTATGAACGAAATAAAAAAACAATTTTATTTATCTAAAATATTTCTAATATTATCTGTATTATTTACAAACGCTATATTTAAATACCCGAAATTCCGGATAAAAGGATAATAAGAAAAAAATTATCATAATATACACTTAAATTATGTGAAAACAGGTTGCAATTCGTGTTTTGACATGCTATCATATGTAGTATTAAAAACCACGTGTGATAGTTATGAAATAGTCGAAAGGTGGATTGTATGAGATATAAGATTGTTGGAGACAGCTGCTGTGATCTTACAGCAGAGGATTTGAAGAAAGAATATTATGTATCGGTTCCGCTGACCCTGACAGTTGGGGATACGGATGTGCTTGATGACGAAAACTTTGATCAGGCGAAGTATTTGAAGATGGTAGAGGAATGTCCGGAGTGCCCGCGTTCTGCCTGCCCGTCTCCGGAGAGTTATATGCAGCATTTCGATGGAGCACAACATATATTTGTAGTTACGTTGTCATCGAGACTGAGTGGGTCTTATAACAGTGCGATGCTTGCCAAACAGATTTATCAGGAGAATCATCCGGATGTGAAGATCCATGTATTTGATTCAAAATCGGCGGCTGCAGCACAGCATCTGATCTGTGAGAAACTTGAAGAATTAGGAGAAAAAAACTGTTCTTACGAGGAAATCGTGGAACAGGTAGAGCACTATATCTCAGAGCTGCGCACATTGTTTGTGCTCGACAGTCTTGATACGATGCGTAAGAATGGCCGCATCACAAAGGTAAAGGCGCTTGCTGCGAATATGCTTAATATCAAACCGGTTCTGCACGGGGTTGACGGAGAGATCCAGCAGCTCGATCAGGCGCGCGGAATGAACAAGGCGTTGAACCGGCTTCTGGCACATATCGAGAAGGAAGGCTATGACAATACGAAAGCGGTGCGGATTACACAGTGTGGCAGCATGGAACGCTGCAAGAATGTACGGAAGATCCTGATGGAGAAATTCGGGTTTCGCGATGTGAGGATCTTAGACGCCGGTGGTGTAAGCTCCACGTATGAGAGTCGTGGCGGTGTAATCGTATGTTTCTGATGGAACAGGTGAAACGATAATAAAATCAAAAGAAGCATGAAGACAAGATGTGTAAAATATCTTGTCTTTTTTTACGTGGAATGTTACTATTTATAAATACGCTTATAGTTGGATGATCTGTTTGCGAAGAGATCATCCGTGACAAATGAGATATGGAGATGCAGATATGAGAGTAAAAACAAAATATAAATGGCTGACACAGCTTTTTTGCGGAGTGTGTTGCGCATGGATGCTGACCGGCTGCGGTGCGAAAAAGACGGACACGACAGAGGCGGTTACAACGCAGCAGGCGGTCACAAATGCCACTGCTACGGATGCATCGGGACAGACGGAGACACTTCCGATGGATGCGGATGGATTTTATATTACGAATGACTATGTGAAGACGATTGGAGAGACAATTAATGTCCGCGTGTCACCTTCAAAGGATGCGGATATCTATAAGCTTCTCCCGGGCGGAGAGGTATTGAACCGGACCGGATACAACGAGGAGTGGACGAAGGTGCTGGTGGACGGAAGTACCTTTTATGTATATTCCGAATATGTGATTCAGACGGAACCGCCGGCAGGCGTTCTTCCGGATACGACAGAAGCGGAGGACAAGGAGGAAACGGCATCGGATGGAGATGCACAGAAGGCCAAGAAGATTGTCATGCTTGATCCGGCGAATCAGGCAGTCGTGAATGCAGAGCAGATTGCAATCGGACCGGATTCGGAGGTAACCAAGCAGGGCGCTTCTACCGGAAATGTCGGAACAACACTTGGAACTAAGGAGAGTGAATTGAATCTCTCTTATGCAAAGCTTTTAAAAACAGAGCTTGAGAGCCGCGGTTATCAGGTGCTTCTCACAAGAGATACCGATGAGATCAACCTGTCGAATAAGGATCGCGCGGAGCTTGCGAATGATTCGGAGGCTACGATCTATGTGAGAATTCAGATGAACTTCAGTGAGAACAGTTCCCTCGCCGGTGTTATGGCCGTGTGTATGCCGGAAGACAGTTCCTTTAACGGAGACCTTCATGCCGACAGTTACCGTCTCGCTACTTATCTGATACAGGGCGTGCTTGATAAGACAGCATGTACAAATCAGGGAATCTATGAGACAGATCAGATGACATCGATTAATTGGAGCGAAAAACCGGTCGCGCTGATTAAACTTGGATATCTGAGCAATGCCGAAGAGGAAAGCAAGCTTGTAGATCCGGATTACCAGAGCGAGATTGTGAAAGGGCTTGCAGATGGTTTAGATGCTTATTATGGATATTAATGCAGGATATTTCCATAGGTCATATTAATTGGGAGGAAGAACAAACATGAGAGATTATGTAATCATGAGTGATTCAACAGCAGATCTGCCGGTGGAGGTAGTGAAAGCACTTGGAGTGCCAATCATTCCATTTTCTTATTCTATAGAAGAAACCGTATATGAGTATTATCTGGATGAGAGAGACGGCGATGCCGGTGCTTTCTATGAGCGGCTGAGGAAGGGAGCAATGCCTGTGACCTCACAGGTGAATCCGGTTCGCTATCAGGACTTTTTCAGACCATATGCAGAAGGCGGGCAGGACGTGCTGTATGTGTGCTTTTCATCCGGACTGAGTGGATCTTTTCAGTCTGCAAAGCTTGCCGCAGATATGGTCATGGAGAAATATCCGGAGGCACGGATCGAATGTGTGGATTCCCGCTCTGCAGCTGTAGGGGAAGGCGCATTTCTATATGAAATCGTCAGGAAGAAAAAGGAAGGTCTGGATATGGATGACATGGTACAGTGGATTGAGTCGACAAGAAGCCATGTGCATCACTGGTTTATGGTGGAAGATCTGTTTCACTTAAAAAGAGGCGGCCGGGTATCGACCGTGGAGGCGATGGTTGGAAGTGCATTGAAGATCAAGCCGATTCTGAGTGTGGATGAAGAGGGGAGATTAGTTATCCGTTCTAAGGCACGTGGAACGAACAAGGCGATGGAGTATCTGATTGCAAAAGTCGTGGAAGAGGGCGGCGATCTCGGTACTCTGCGTGCGGTGATCGGACATGCAGACTGCCTGGAGAAAGCAAATAAATTAAAGCAGATGGCGATAGATGCAGGCTTGAAAGAAGAGAATCTGCTGATTGCTCCGATTGGCCCTATCATTGGTACACATGTCGGTGCAGGGATGCTTGCAATCGCGTTTGTAACAAATATGTAACAAAGTATTGACAACTTTGTAAGACAATGTTAGAATTATTTCGTAATAAAAATGTAACATTGTGTGAAAAAAATTACGAAAATGTGTTAATAGTTTTACAAGGTGAAGGATATGAGCAGAAGAACAAAGTTGAAAATGCGGAACATGCACTTGTTCCTTTCGAAGAATGTATTTAACAGTCGTTATATTGTAAGAAATATTCTGGCACTCACAATTTTGACTGTTGTGATTGCACTTGGCGGTGGAATCGTGATGATCGCCGGTAATGGCAGTTCCAAGGATTCTGCCGGGCAGATTGCTTCGGGAAATGTGGAAGAGGTCGTAGCTTTGGATGGCTCCGTTACTTACATGGAAGCATCCGGAACGAATCTGATCCGGGCCGATCTGGAAGCACAGATGACAGCCGGAAAGGAAGCAAAGGAGAAAGAGATTGTAGCGGCTGCTGCGGCATCTGAGTTTGCAGATAAGTTTGCTGCAAACCGTGATGATGTGAATGTACGTGCAGAGGCATCTACAGATGCAGATCTGGTTGGACATATGAATATCGGAGCCTGCGGTGATGTTGTTGCACAGGCAGATGGTTGGGTGCAGATTACATCCGGTGATGTTCAGGGATATGTAAAAGAAGATTATGTGGCATTCGGCGAGGATGCATATGCGTTGGCAAAACAGTACTATTCTGCAACAGCAGTTGCGAAGGAAGACGGAATCAATCTCCGTGCAGCAGCAGATCAGAACGCACAGGTGGTTGGCGCTGTTTATGAGAATGTTACATATACCGTAGACACAGACAATTCAACAGATGCATGGGTATGCTTAGAGGTATCAGCAGGTTCTAAGGGATATGCAAGTGCTGATTATATGGAAGTGACAGAAGGCTATCGGGTTGCAGAGCCGGTTGCAGGTGCCCAGGCTGAGACAACAGAAGATAAGAAAACCGCAGAGACTACAACGACAGAGGCACAGAAGAAGACAGAAGGCAGCGTGAAGGAAGACAAGAAGTCTACCACACAGACACCATCTACCACACAGGCACCATCGACGACACAGGCAGCCACACAGGCTTCCGGCAATGAGTCATCGATTGGAACAACTTCTAGAACACCGGTATCATTGAGCGATGCTGATATCAACCTTATGGCAGCGGTTATGACTCTGGAGTGTGGAAATGAATCCTATGAAGGTCAGCTTGCAGTTGCAAATGTTATCCTGAACCGGTTACAATCTGGTTCATGGGGCAGCACTATCAGTGATGTTGTGTATGCGAGAAACCAGTTCTCTGTTGTTTCCGATTCTAGATTTGCAGGATTAGTTGCAAATGGTGCACAGGCAAGTTGCATTCAGGCGGCAAGAGATGCATGTGCAGGAACAAACAATATTGGAAATATGACAGCATTCCGCCCAACATGGAATGTTGATACAAGCACATTATCAACTTATAAGCAGATTGGTAATCATGTATTTTTCAGATATTAAGAAGCAGAGCTTGAAGAAGCAGCATTTTAGCGTGTGCTAGGATGTTGCTTTTTTCTCTGTAAAGATTTAACTGCGATTGACAGTTTGCGTGTGGTTTGCTACACTTACTACACTTGTTAAAATAAAAAGGGGACAGAAGATAGAACTATGTGTAAGGTCAGCGTGATAATTACAACGAAAAATCGGCGAAAGCTGTTGGCGGAAGCTCTGCAGAGTGTGCTTGAACAGACGTTTCGGGATTTTGAATGCATCGTAGTGGATGATGCATCTACGGATGATACTCGAGAATATCTCGAAGAAATCGCGGATCCGCGTGTGAAAACTGTCTGGATCACACCAGAGGAATCTGCGGGCGGTAATTATGCGAGAAACAGAGGAATTCAGGCATCTACAGGAGATTTCCTTGCATTTTTGGATGATGATGACATCTGGATGCAGGAGAAACTGGAGCGGCAGCTTCCATTGTTTGACGATCCGGAAGTGGGACTTGTATTCTGTGGGCATATTGATACGTATGACGATACAGATATGACAGAGGTTGTTGTGCCTGCTGATGATCAGCAGGGAGATCTGTCACAGTTTGTATTTAAATTCATTTTCTGTACGACCTCTATGATGGTAGTCCGGAGAGAGGTTATGCTGGCAATTGGCTGCTTCGATGAGAAGGTGGGTTTCTGGCAGGAGTATGATGTATGTATCAGGTTATGTCAGGTGACGAAAGTCGCGTTTGTGAAGGAACCGATGATGATCCTGCGGCACAATGCGTCAGATAAGGCGCGACTGACGAACAAATTCGATGGATGGGTTAAGTCTGTTCGGTATCAGAATCATAAGTACCGTGATCTGATCGAGAAGCTTCCGGAACAGTACAAATGGGATCGGGAACTGATGATCTATTTTGATGCTGCAAGGCGGTGTGAGAATGCGGGCGATAAGAAAAGACTGCATTCATATCTTCGGAAGATCGCGGATATGACACATGTGAGACGGGATTATATACAGTTTCTGCTCAATATGGGATATCATAAATGGGACCGGATTGCATATAAGAAGAATAAAATTGTTCAGAAGCTGCGTGGTAGAAAAGAGGCGTGAACGTGGATAGACAATATACATTTGGATTTGTTGTACTACATTATGGAGGTATAGAGACAACAAAGGAATGTATTGCAGGAATTCAATATATTTGTGGAGAAAATTCAGAGATTGTTGTCGTGGACAACTGTTCTCCGGATGGCTCGGGCAGAAAACTGCAGGATTATTATACAGATCAGAAGGAAGTATATGTATTGCTGAATTCGTCGAATCTGGGGTTTGCCCGAGGAAACAATGCGGGATACCGGTATTTGCGCGAGCGAAGACACTGTGACTTCATCTGCGTGATGAACAACGATGTCATGCTACGCCAGCCGGATATGGAGAGCTGTGTGACAGAACTCTATGAGGAGACGGGATTTGCGGTGTTAGGACCACATGTGACGCTGCGGGGAGAACAGGAAAATATCTTTGATTTCTCATTAAAACCGGTAGAGTTCTATGTATCGGAATATAAGAGATTGTACGGACTGTACCGTTATTTTTCTTCCCGGCTGTATCCGGAGCGGGAGCTTGTAAACCGCGCAATCCGGAGTGTACAGTCGATAGGGAAGAAACAGGAACCGGACAGAAAGCCCGAGGTCGATGTGTCAATCTATCACAAGCCACATGAGAATGTCCTCTTACATGGATGCTGTCTGTTCTTCTCGCCGGTTTATATTGAGCGGTTTGAAGACTGCTTCTGTTCGGATACGTTTATGTTCAAGGAAGAGGAATTGCTGTATCTGCGGTGCAGACAGGCAGGTCTTAAGACACTTTACAGTCCGAAGCTGGATGTGCTGCATCTCGAAGATGTGTCGACGGATACAGTGTACAAGGAGAATCGGGAGAAGGAGATCTTCGTCTGTAAGAATCAGGCGGAATCTTTGCGTGTATTGATCCGGGCGATGCGTCCGCCGCTTTTTTCTATCTGCATACCATGTTATAATGTGGAGGCCTATATCCGGCGATGTTTAGATAGCGTACTGGAACAGGAATTTTACGATTGCGAGATTGTGTGTGTGGATGATGGATCAACAGACCATACACTCGAGATTCTACGGGAATATGAACAGAAGGATCCGCGTGTACGGGTGCTTGCGAATGGTGAAAATAAAAAGCTTGTATATACGCGGAAGCGTGCAATCAATGAAGCGAAAGGGCGCTATATCATACAGTTAGATAGTGATGACAGTCTCTGCAATGGAAGCCTTCGGATACTGAAGAAGCGGTTAAAAGAGCATGCCTATCCGGATGTGCTGGAGTTTCACGCGAATGTAATTCTCGATGCATCGGATACATGGAAGGCACATGTTATAAATGAACTGAAAAAAGCAAAAGACCAAATGACGAATCAGAACTATTGCAGGATCCATAAGGGTGAGCTTCGGGGTGGCGCAATCCTGGAGGCGCTGATTGAAGACAAGATCGGACAGATGCCTTGGAACAAGGCGGTGCGGGCTTCTTTGCTGAAGAAGACCTACAGGTATTGTACGTTGGAACATGTCTATTATAAGGACGATGTATATGCCTGCTGTATCCTCTATTCGCTGGCAGACCGGTATATCGGTGTTGCAGATAGACTGTATAATTATTCTTTCTCAACAGGAAAGAGCCGGAATATGTTCTCGGAAGAAGATTTTGTGGAGATGTGTAAAACCGGGCAGATTGTGGATGCATTGGCAGTCTTTTTCGCAGAATATGGACGGACGGATGCAGATATACAGCGGCTGCTTGGTGTGAAGCTTACACATTGGCTGGACGTTCTGAGTCAGACGATTTCAGAGAATCCTTCGCTTGACCGGGAGCGTGCGGAACAGCAGATGCGTAAGGCGTATCAATTTCCGATGCTTGAAGCTGTGGATGCCGCAGGTGCTGAGAAATGGCGGATGAAGGCGCAGGTTTATATAGACGAAAGAATACAGGAGTAATAAGATGCGATATGGAGTTGTGCTTGTAACCTATAACCGGTTAGAGCTATTGAAGGAATGTATGGAGCATTGCCTGAACCAGACGATTCCTTTTGAAAAAATCATTATTATAGATAATTGTAGTACAGACGGAACGCGGGAATATCTTGCGCAATATGAAGGAGATAAGACTGTTTCGGTGTATACACAGAGCGAGAACTTAGGCGGTGCCGGCGGTTTTAAGAAAGGGCTTGCGAAGGCACAGCATATGGAGCTTGACTGGGTGCTTCTGATTGATGATGATGCGATGATCGATAAGGATTATCTGTATCAGTGTGATCGTGTAATTCGGAAGCGGCCAAACGTGGTTGCATGCTCCGGAACAGTGTATACAGATGGCAAGATCCAGTGTAATCATCGAAGAGTGCTGGCGAGTCCGCTTCTGCATCTGGAACGGAATGTCCCGCTTTCTGCGTATAACAGGACATGCTTTCGTTATGATCTGGCAACCTTCTGTGGACTGATGATCCGGCAGGATATTATATGTAAGATCGGACTTCCGAAGGCAGAATATTTTATCTGGTACGATGACACGGAATATTCGATGCGATTGCAGAAATATGGCGGTATTCTGAATATCAATGCGGCAAAACTGAATCATAAGACGGTATTGCCGAAGGGAGAACAGAAGGGATTTTTTGCACGCATGAACTGGCGGACTTATTATGGACATCGCAACCGGCTTGATGCTGTACGGTGCCACTGCCGTCCGGTAACAACTGTGGTGATCCTGGTAGAATTTGCAGTATTCTTGCTGTGCGGAATGCTGATGCAGCTGGTTCCGTCGAAGCGTGCACAGGGTCGCTATATTGTCAAAATGTTGTGGCGTGCAATGCGGGATGGATATGCAGGCAGACTAGGGAAGAATGAACAATATATGCCATAACTGGCGAATTGGAGGATAACTATGAAGAAGGTAGCTGCGATTGTTGTAACCTATAATCGAAAGGAATTATTGCGGGAGTGTCTGCAGGCATTGCTTGCGCAGACGATTCCGGATTTGGATATTTTACTCATTGATAATGCGAGTACAGATGGAACAAAGGAATATATCACGGATATCGTAGAGGAGAATCCGTCTATCCGTTATATGAATACAGGAAGCAATCTGGGTGGAGCCGGTGGCTTTCATTATGGACTTAAGAAGGCATACGAAATGGGCTATGATTATATGTGGATCATGGATGATGACACGATTCCATACCCGGATGCATTGGAGCAATTATTCATTGCAGATAAGAAACTAAAGGGAAGATACGGATTTCTCTCAAGCTGCGTGCTCTGGACCGATGGAAGTTATTGCAATATGAATAAGCCGACACTCGACCAGAAATGTTCCGTGGACGAATATGAGATGCTTGGACAAGGCGTTATTCGTGCGTGCAGAGCGACGTTTGTATCGCTGTTGTTCAAACGGAAAACGATTGAGCGGGTAGGACTTCCACTCAAACAATATTTTATCTGGGGAGATGATCAGGAGTATACACTTCGGATATCCAGACGGATTCCGTCATATTTTGTCACGGACAGCCGCGTAGTTCATAAGATGAAGAACAATAAGGGTTCCGATATCAGTGTGGATGATTATGAGCGTATTGACCGGTATGAGCTTGCGTTCCGGAATGACGGATGCACTGCATATCGAAATGGAATTATGTACATCATCAGTTATTTTGAACTGGTTGCCTACATGTATAAGAAAATCCTGTGTGAGAAGGGAAATGGCTACAAATGCAAGCGTATGTGGGTGCTTACGAAGGGATTTGTGAAGGGATTATTCTTCCGTCCGCAGATCGAGTATGTCGATGAGAAAAGAAAGAAACAGAATGAGGATTAGTTATGGAGAGTAAGACGAGAAAACAACTGGATGTGTGGACGTTTTGCAGTGTGATCCTCATTGGACTTCTGGCACATGGTTATGTATTCGTAAACAAATTTTCGTATCGGGATGATATCCATATGCAGGACGGCGTAGGTGCAACCTTCTCCTCCGGCAGGTGGGGACTTGGAATCTGTCAGAAGCTGGTGACATTTTTCGGAGGAGGAACCTTCTCTCTCCCGTGGTTTAATGGGATTGTCAGCTTGCTGTTCCTTGCAGGAACGGCCGTATTGCTTGTGCGTCTGTTTGATGTAAGAAACCGGTTTATTGGCAGCTTGATTGCCGGGGTGATCGTGACATTTCCGGCGATGACAGTGTTATATTCTCTGATGTTTACAAGTTTTTATTATACATTTGCAATCATGATTTCTGTGCTTGCGGTGTATCTGATTGAGATGTGGAAACGACCGGTGTTGAGCAGTGTGGCAGCTATCTGCATGATTGCATTTAGTATCGGGATTTATCAGGCATATATCGGATTCCCGGTATGCTGCTTCCTGATCTGTTATCTGTTGCATCTGCTGGGAGACAAGGAAGAGACACTTAAAGAGCAGCTGTTCCGGGCACTGTGGTATGCAGGGATTCTGGTAGGTGGTCTGGTATGCTATCTGATTGGGAATAAAGTGTTCCTCGCGCTTCTTCATATCGAGCTTACCGATTATCAGGGAATCGGATCTATGTACGATATGAGTATCACCAGGATCATCCGGAATGTGATTGCGGCTTATGCGAATTTCTTCCTGAATCATGACCAGACAACGGTGCATACGAATGTGTTCGTGGAGAAGATGCGGTATATGCACATACTGTCGCTGGTACTTCTGGCAGTGCTTGGCGGAATCCTTCTGTACCGCCTGATAAAGCAGAAACGCTATAAGGAAGGTGTGCTGGCTGTTCTTGTGGCAATGGTATTTCCATTGGGCGTGAACCTTGTGTATGTCATGAATGCTTCTTATATGTATCAGCTTATGCTTCATGCAAAATGCATGACGTTTGTACTTTTGTTTGTTCTTCTGGAAAAAGGCGGATTCCTGGAGAAGGGAAAGGTGGCATTTGCACTGCGATGGCTGACGTTACTGCTCGGAGTCTATATGTGCGTATTCTATAGTTATTACGCAAACCGCTGTTATCAGCAGGCACAGGTGGCGCAGAGCCGGACGATCGCGTGGATGACAACATTGGAGACGCAGATCAAATCGCAGGATGGCTTCTCGGATTCGATGCAGATTGCATATCTAAATGAGCCGTGTAACAGCGATCTCACATATATTGTGGATTCGGAATTCTCAAATGTGGAGCTGATGGGCTTTACGCTTGATCTCAGATTTTACAACTCGTGGAGAGATTTCATGAAGTTTTGGACGGGATTCCATATGAACGAAGTGGATGAGACGACCTATGAGATGCTGAGAGAAGATCCGGAGATTCAGGCGATGCCGCATTATCCGAACGCCGGATCGATCCGGATTGTCGATGATATTGTAGTTGTGAATTTCTAGCCGGAGTCAGACAGTTGATATATCGGTAAATAACAACATAATAAAACACGCGGTGCATATCCGGATTGGATATATACCGCGTGTTTTTAACGTATTTTTAAATCATCGAAAGAAATGATTATTTATCGTTATTCTTATCTTTCTCTTCCCGCTTCTGGTCGAGCATTGCACGAACCTTCATAGAAAGACCGAACAGATGGATGAAGCCTTCTGCATCGTGATGATCGTACAGATCGCCGGTTGTGAAGCTTGCAAGTGACTCAGAGTAGAGTGTATAAGGAGAAGTTGTACCAGCCTTGATGATGTTACCTTTGTAAAGCTTGAACTTCACTTCACCTGTGATACGATCCTGTGTGCTCTCGATGAATGCCTGCAGTGCCTCACGGAGAGGGCAGAACCATTTTCCTTCGTATACAAGATCTGCATATCTGTCAGAAACGGTCTTCTTAAATGCAAGTGTATCTCTGTCGAGGATGAGCTCTTCGAGCTGCTTGTGGGCAGCTAAGAGGATGGTTCCGCCAGGAGTCTCATAGACACCACGGGACTTCATACCAACGACACGGTTCTCTACGATATCTACGATACCAACACCATGCTTGCCACCGAGACGATTCAGCTCACGGACAACATCAGACATCTTCATCTGCTTGCCATTGACTGCAGTTGGAACACCCTTCTCGAAGTTTACAGTTACATATTCAGCCTCATCCGGTGCCTTCTCAGGATAAGTACCAAGTACAAGAAGGTGATCCCAGTTTGGCTCCAAAGATGGATCTTCAAGCTCCAGACCTTCGTGGCTGATATGCCAGATGTTACGGTCACGGCTGTAAGAGGTTGTCACATCAAACGGAAGATCAATACCATGCTTCTTGCAGAATGCGATTTCGTCTTCACGGGACTGCATCGTCCACTCCGGCTGTCTCCATGTTGCGATGACATTTAAATCTGGTGCAAGTGCCTTGATGTTGATCTCGAAACGAACCTGATCATTTCCCTTACCGGTAGCACCATGGCAGATCGTTGTAGCACCTTCCTTACGTGCGATCTCTACCAGCTTCTTTGCAATCAGAGGTCTTGCAAAAGAAGTACCAAGCAGATATTCATACTCGTAAGTTGCATTTGCCTTTACACCCGGAAGGATGTACTCATCACAGAATTCATCGACAACATCCAGGATATAGAGCTTCTCAGCTCCGGAATATTTCGCTCTCTCATCAAGTCCCTCTAACTCGCTTTCCTGTCCGACATCGATACATACACATACGACATCGAAATTGTAAGTTTCCTTTAACCAAGGGATAATTGCTGTGGTATCCAGGCCACCGGAATACGCAAGAATTACTTTCTCTTTACCCATCAAAGTTTCCTCCATAAAATATGTAATAATTCACGTTTCGACACGTTTTGTCTAGTATACTTCTTTTTTCTGTAAGATGCAACCGGAAATTTTGCATATTTATGTATAACAGGTGCATAAAGCGATAAAAATATGCATAAAATTATGCATTCTTGCAAAAATATACATAAAATATTGAAAGAGGGTTGCATAAATAAAACTACAGTTGTATAATGAGACAAATTTGTGATTACGGAAAAGAGGCAGGAGCAATGGTAAAAGTCGGAATTATAGGAGCAACCGGATATGCCGGTCAGGAATTAGTACGTATTTTGCTGGGACATAAGGACGCAGAAATCGTCTGGTATGGTTCCAGAAGCTATATCGATCAGGAATATGCATCTGTATATCGGAACATGTTTCAATTAGTCGATGCGAAATGTATGGATGACAATATGGATGAGCTTAGCAAGCAGGCAGATGTGATATTCACTGCGACACCGCAGGGACTTTGCGCATCACTTGTGAATGAACAGATCTTATCGAATACGAAGATTGTGGATCTGTCCGCTGATTTCAGAATCAAGGATGTTGCAACCTATGAGAAATGGTACAACTTAGAACACAAAAGTCCGCAGTTTATCGATGAGGCAGTATACGGATTGTGTGAGATCAATCGGGAGGATATCAAGAAGGCGCGCCTGATTGCGAATCCGGGCTGTTACACAACCTGCTCGATTCTCTCTCTGTATCCGCTCGTAAAGGAGCGTCTGGTTGATGTCGATACGATCATTGTGGATGCGAAATCCGGTACATCCGGAGCCGGGCGTGGTGCTAAGGTTGCAAACCTCTACTGTGAAGTCAATGAGAGCATCAAGGCATACGGTGTGACTACACACCGGCATACACCGGAGATTGAGGAACAGCTCGGTTATGCTTACGATGGCACACCGCTTACCATTAACTTCACACCACATCTTGTACCGATGAACCGTGGCATCTTGGTAACGGCATATGCAAAGCTTGTGAAGGATGTCTCTTATGATGACATCAAGGCAGTATATGATAAATATTATGGCAAGGAGCGCTTCGTGCGCGTGCTTGAAAAGGGCGTCTGCCCGGAGACCCGCTGGGTAGAAGGCAGCAACTATGTGGATGTGAACTTCGTAATCGATCCACGTACGAAGCGTGTCGTTGTGATGGGAGCGATGGATAACCTGGTGAAGGGCGCTGCCGGACAGGCAGTCCAGAACATGAACCTGATCATGGGCTTACCGGAAGAAGAAGGACTTCTGATGCCACCAATGTTCCCATAACAAGGGAAGGTTGAGCAACAGCGATTTGTATATAAAGGAAACGAAAATTGTAAATGGTAATTGCAAATCAACATATATGTATATCATATATTTCGGTAATGATTCGTTCTAATATATGATATGTTTGAAACTTAGATATTCTTAATATTCTGTAAGATAACAAGCCATGTTTGAACACGATGTTCAAACAAACCGCCATTGAGCCATGGATGGCGAATTGGCGGTGGTGGCGTATTTTAGAAAAGCTTAGAGCAGAATATTTAGAATATCTTAGTTTCAATACATTGTATATAGAATGAATCATTATCGAAATATATTTGATATAGTTGATTTGCAATTACCGAGGTGATACAAATAAGGAGGAAACCAAAATGAAACAAATCGAGGGCGGCGTAACCGCTGCAAAAGGATATACAACCGCCGGCACAAGAGCCGGAATCAAAAAAGGAAAGACAAACAAGGATATGGCGATGATCTTCTCGGAGAAACCGGCGGTTACCGCAGGAACCTTCACGAAGAACCTTGTCAAGGCGGCTCCGGTGCTCTGGGACAAGAAGGTGACCGATGCCGGTGTGGCACAGGCAGTCGTAATAAATACCGGTATTGCAAATGCATGTACCGGACAGGCGGGCTATGAGAATGCGGCTGAGACAGCAAAGCTGGCTGGCGAGGCTTTAAATATTTCAGCTGATACAGTACTGGTTGCATCGACCGGTGTTATCGGATTTACATTGCCGATGGATGTAATCACAGATGGTGTGAAGCAGCTTTCCGGTATGCTGAAAAGCGATGTACAGTCCGCACAGGATGCCGCAGAGGCAATCCTTACAACCGATACCCATCCGAAGCAGATCGCCTATGAGACAACAATCGGCGGAAAGACAGTCACATTTGGCGCAATGTGTAAAGGCTCCGGAATGATTCATCCAAACATGGGAACGATGCTTGGATTCATCATGACAGATGCTGCAATCTCGAAGAACCTGCTGGATAAGGCACTGAAGGGTTCCATCGAGGACACATTTAACATGGTATCGGTGGACGGCGATACATCAACGAACGATACCGTACTGGTCATGGCAAATGGTATGGCAGGCAATCCGGAGATTACGGAAGAAAACGATGATTATGAGGCATTCAAGGAGGCACTGCTTGCAGTGAATACTTACCTTGCGAAGCAGATTGCCGGTGACGGGGAGGGCGCAAGCCGCCTGTTCGAGGTGCAGGTAACACACGCAAAGGATAAGCAGACTGCCAAGGTACTTGCAAAGTCGATCATTACATCAAACCTGACAAAATGTGCAATCTTTGGAAAAGACGCAAACTGGGGACGAATCCTCTGTGCGATGGGATATTCGGGTGCGCAGTTTGATCCGCTCAAGGTCGATATCGTGATGGCATCCGAGGAGGGAGAGATCACCCTGGTGGAAAATGGTGTGGCAACCGATTTTGACGAGGAGAAGGCAGTCAGGATCTTATCACCGGACGTTGTAATCGCGAAGGTCGATGTGCGCGATGGTGATGCACAGGCGACTGCATGGGGCTGCGACCTCACATATGATTATGTAAAGATCAACGCAGATTACCGCTCATAACAAGGACAGAACCTGCAAAATATCAGGGATGAACGGGAAGAATAATAGCAGATATAAGTTCCTGTTTCTGCACGATTTGTGGAGAAGAAAATAACAGGAATAACGGAGGAAAACAAGATGGTAAATAATGATTCAATGGACATGATTCTTGCGAAAGCGCAGACACTGATCGAGGCGCTTCCATACATACAGAAATTCAACGGCAAGCGTGTCGTTGTCAAATACGGCGGAAGTGCGATGGTGGATGAGAACCTCAAGTACAACGTCATCAAGGATGTTGCGCTCCTGAAGCTGATCGGTATGGAGCCGATCATCGTGCATGGCGGCGGCAAGGAGATCAGCGCATGGCTGAAGAAGATCGGCAAAGAATCCGAGTTTGTAAATGGTCTGCGTGTGACAGATGAGGAGACATTAGATGTCGCAGAGATGGTACTTTCTAAGGTCAACAAGAGCCTTGTATCCATGATGCAGAAGCTTGGACTCAAAGCAGTCGGTATCAGCGGTAAGGATTCCGGACTTCTGAAGGTACAGAAGAAGCTTTCCGGTGGCAAAGATATCGGGTATGTCGGCGAGGTCGTATCGGCAGATCCTACGATCATTGATACATTAATTGCAAATGATTTCATCCCGGTTATTGCACCAATCGGCATTGGAATTGACGATTATCATGGCTATAACATCAATGCGGATGATGCGGCATGTGCAATCGCAACAGCCATCAACGCAGAGAAGCTTGTATTCCTGACCGATATCGAAGGTGTATTCGTAGATCCAACCGACAAGTCAACCCTGATCTCCGAGATGGATATCAACGAGGCACAGGAATTTATCGACAGCGGTGTAGTCGGTGGCGGTATGCTTCCGAAGCTTACGAACTGTATCGAGGCAATGAAGAATGGTGTTGCACGCGTCCATATGCTCGATGGCCGTGTAGAGCATTGCCTGCTTCTGGAGTTCTTTACAGAAAAGGGTATTGGTACCGCAATTTTGAAGGAGCCATTATTCTAAGTTGTCCGAATGAAAATGAAATAATTAACACAAACTACCTCTATATATTTGTTTATGGAGGTAGTTTTTATGTGGGGAATTATAGTTGCATTGATATCCGGTGCGTTGATGAGTGTGCAAGGGGTATTCAATACAGGAGTGACAAAACAGACGTCGACGTGGCTTGCTTCCGCGTGGGTGGCATTCTCCGGGTTTGTCGTTGCAATCGCGTTATGGGCAATCTTCGAACGGAATCAGGCGGGGATATTTTCGCTGGCACAGGTCGATCACAAATATATGCTGTTAGGTGGTGCAATCGGCGCATTTATTACATGGACTGTCATCACAGCGATGGCGGGCTTGGGACCGGCGAAGGCGGTACTGCTGATTGTTATTTCGCAGCTGCTGATCGCGTACCTGATCGAACTGTTCGGGCTGTTTGGCGTGGAGAAAGCGGATTTTCAGTGGACAAAACTCGTTGGTATCCTTGTGTCTGTAGTGGGATTTATCATTTTTCAGTGGGAGAAGTGACTTTTTTTCGTGAAAACGCCTATTGTATTTCGAAGATAAGTTCGGTACAATGGGTATATGTCTTGATTATGCAATATGGAGTACTGCACTTTGTAATCAGAAAGGAGTATTTATATTGCATATTTTGAAGAATTTAATCATTGGTATTGGTTGTATGCTTGCCCTTGTCGGGTGCGGAAGACAGGTGTCCTATGTGTCTCAGGATACGAAGACGGGACTTGGTGGGAGCGCATTGACAACTGGGGAAAACGGCGTGGATGACTCTGCGGAGACACAGGCGGATAGCCCTGCGGATGGGGATTTAACAATACAGACGCAGACCGGGACTGGCGCGGACGATCCTGCGGATGAACGACACGAACAGATCGGACAACCGGCGATGGTAGCGGTCTATGTGTGCGGTGCGGTAAAAAATGCGGGTGTGTATTATGTCTCGTCCGAGGCAATCAAAGAGACGGCTGTGCGCATGGCAGGCGGATTCGACGAGCATGCTGATGTGAATTATGTGAATCTCGCGGAGCCGGTAACTGCCGGGGAACAGATTTATATTCCGACAGAGGATGAGACAGCGGAGATTGCATTTCCGCAAGACGGACAGACAGAAAGCACTGCGGGATCGCCCGGGCTGTCTGAAACATCGCAACCGGATGACCGGGTTAATATCAATACCGCGGGAAAAGAAGAGTTGATGACGCTGCCGGGAATCGGCGAGAATAAGGCGGAGGCAATTATCGCTTACAGAGAAGCCCAGGGGAAATTCCAAAGCTCGGAAGAATTGATGAACATTCGCGGAATTAAAGAGGGCGTGTATAATAAAATAAAAGATTTGATTATTGTAGGATGAGGTGGAAGAAATGAAGAATATTTTGGTGGTAGATGATGAAAAGTCAATCGTGAAGGGCATCAAGTTCAGTCTGGAACAGGATGATATGAAGGTCGACGCCGCATATGACGGAGAGGAAGCGCTTGCGCTGGCGAAAGCCAATCATTATGATATGATTCTGCTCGACATTATGCTTCCGGGACATAACGGTCTGGAAGTGTGTCGGATGATCCGTGAGTTTTCGGATGTGCCGATCATTATGCTGACTGCAAAGGGCGAGGATATGGATAAGATCCTCGGACTTGAATACGGCGCAGATGACTACATAACGAAGCCATTTAATATTCTGGAAGTGAAGGCACGGATGAAAGCAATCTTCCGCCGGAACGGCAAGAGTACATCGGAGCAGGATAACCAGAAGGTGATTGAGACCAAGGGCTTGAAAATCGATGTGGACAGCCGGCGCGTCTATATTGATGAGAGAGAAGTGAATCTGACAGCGAAGGAGTTTGAGCTTGTATATCTGCTTGTGTCGAACCCGAACAAGGTTTACTCCAGAGAACAGCTTCTGAAGACAATCTGGGGAGCTTCGTATCCGGGCGATGCCAGAACGGTGGACGTGCACGTGCGTCGTCTGCGTGAGAAGATTGAGGCAACGCCGGCAGATCCAAAATACATTCATACAAAATGGGGCGTGGGATATTATTTCCACGACTAAATCAGATAGAGTAACTGATCCTTCAAGGAATCATCAGCAAAGGAGATTTCCACACTGTTCTTATAGAGTGTCCGGAGATCTTCTTTTTTTAGTTCCAGCGAATCCAGACAGAATTGCAATTCCTTTGTGCAGGTCGTATGGCTGACTGTCCGGTTGTCAGTGTTCACAGTTGCGAGAAGACCATAATCGAGAAATCTGCGAAGTGGATAAGAGGCAGTATCTGCGGAGGCTTTCGTCTGGAAGTTCGAGGTCGGGCACAGTTCGAAACCAAGGTGTGCTTCTTTGCATGCTTCCATGAGTGCGGAATCCTGGATGGCTGCGATTCCGTGTCCGACACGTCTGGCACCATAAGCGAGCGCAAGTTCGACATTCCTGCTTCTGCCACATTCACCGGAATGAATCGTGAAAGGCATACCGATCCGTTTGGCTTCTGCAAAAAGCACTTCAAATTCTTCGTTTGGATGACCTGCTTCATCTCCGGCAAGGTCGATGGCGCAGACTCCGGCTCCGAGAAATTCCCTGGCGCATCGTAATACATGCAAGTTTTGCTCCTGCGTGTGATGCCGCATCGTACACAGAATCAGATTGGTGAAGACTCCGAAACGGTCGAATGCCTTCTGGCAGCCGTAGACGGCTTCCTGAACCACGGAGGACAGGGAAAGACTGCTGTTTACACTGAGCATAGGGGCAAAACGGATTTCCAGGTAGCGTACATTTTCCGCGGCAGCCTGGCTGACAACATCGACGATCGCTTCGCGGATATGCTGCTTCTCCTGTAAACAGGAGACAGGAAGGTCGAAGCAGGTCAGGTATTCCGCTAGTGATTGACAGTCCTTTGGCGCACAAAGCCTGGAATCCTCAAGGGTGGACATTCCAAGTGTATTCCTGATAAAAGCCGGACTTAAAGATCCGTCCAGATGGCAGTGCAGATCGATTTTAGGCATGGAAACGGGTTCAATTTGCATAGTGGTAACCTCCTGATAATTTTAAGTTCATGATAGCAAGTTCGGGCAGAATGTACAAGTGTCTTGAAGCAAAAGTTTGGGTGTGGTATAGTAAAATATATTTTATATAAGGATGGATTTATACAACTGTGAAAGAAGAAACTCAATCGCCTGCGAAGGAGCAGAAGCGGGAAATAAAAAAATTAAAGAGACGGGAACATGCAGAGAAACGTGAACGCAAAATGGTGGGGATCAGTCTGCGCGGGTTTGTTACCGTGCTGATCATTGTGCTGTGTGCAGGGATTATGATTATTTATTCTGCCTTGTCGAACCGGCTGTATATGCAGCGGTATCAGGATCAGCTCGAGACGAATGTGATATCCCAGACAGCGTATCTGAAGAACAATCTGGAGGCGAATCACCTTTCTTTGTCTAAACCGGAGAAGCTGGAGCTTCAGATCGAGAGCATGGCGAATGCACTGTATGGCAGAATTCTTGTGATTGACCGGGACTATCGGATAGTTAAGGATACGTATGGAAATGAAGAGTCGGCGCACATCATCAATTCGGATGTGATTGCTGTGATGTGTGGACAGACAACCGATAAAATGATGAAAAAAAATGGCTATCTGCAATACATGGTTCCTCTCCGGGACGATTCTAAGATACAGGGCGTTCTGCTTGTTCAGGCATCCACGAATAGTCTGGAGGTTGTAAAACGGCGGGTGGAATCGCGCAATGGAGTTGTGTTTGCTCTGATCATAGGACTTTGCGTATGTGCTGCATGGGCAATCGGAAACGCGTGTACAAGAGGAATCAAACGCATGAATCATCAGATGGAGATAATCGGTGAAGGACAGTTTGACAAACAGATTCCGGAGCGGGGATTCAAGGAATTCAAACAGCTGACAAAACGGTATAACAGTACAATCTCGAAGCTTATGGCGATGGATTCGACAAGGCAGGAGTTTGTATCCAATGTGTCACATGAGCTGAAGACACCAATCACGTCGATGAAGGTGCTTGCTGATTCGCTGATTCAGAATGAGGATGCAGACCTTGCCATGTACAAAGAATTCATGACGGACATTGTGGATGAAATCGACCGGGAGAGTAAGATTATTACGGATCTTCTGACATTGGTAAAGATGGATAAGAAATCCGCATCCATGAATATCGAAGAGATATCAATCAATGATCTGCTGGAGATCATATTGAAACGTGTGACGCCAATTGCAAAAAGCAGGGGCATCCAGATTACCTACGAGAGTTACCGGGATGTGACAGCGTCGGTGGACGAGGTAAAGCTGAGCCTGGCACTTACCAATATTATAGAGAATGCGGTGAAGTATAACGTGGATAATGGATGGGTGAAGGTAACGCTCAATGCGGATCACCGGAATTTCTATGTCAAGGTAGCGGATTCGGGCGTTGGAATCCCGGACGACTGCAAGGAGCATGTGTTTGAACGTTTCTATCGCGTGGACAAAGCACGGAGCAGGGATACTGGTGGAACAGGTCTCGGGCTTGCTATAACAAAGAGTGTTATTCTGATGCACCATGGTTCTATCAAATTGTACAGTGAAGCCGGGGAAGGAACAACATTTACAATCCGAATCCCGACGAAACAGGATCTACCGGAGATTATGAACCAAAAGGAGGACAAACAACAATGAGAAAACGTATATGTGTGTACCTTCTTGTGGCTGGTATGTGTCTGATGACCGGGTGCGGAAAAAAGGCGGATGTGTCAGACACGGCGGTTTCATTCGATAATGCGATTCATCTGTATCAGATGGAAGGAAGCCGGATCGTAGCGGCGGATGCGGATGTCCAGCTTAAGACACCGGATGTGTTATCTTCCTGCGTGGAGGATGCAATGACGGCATTTGTGGATTCCGAGACAGGTATGGTTGATTCCTACAGTTATATGATAGGAGAAGATAACAGTCTGCAGCTGGAACTTACCCTGAAGGATGGAGATTATGAGAAGGAAAAACATCTGCTGTTGATGGCAGCGGCCACGAAAACATTGTTCCAGATCGATGATATAGAGATGATTGATCTGACTGTGAAGGATTCGTCCGGTGAGCTACAGGAACAACAATGTATGCCGGATACATTTTATTTCTATGACGCTTCTCTGCCGGGACTCACAGAGAAAAATGTGAGCATATACCAGCCGAATTCATCGAAGACGGCTCTTACACTGGTTATCGTGAAGGAAAATGAAAGCCCTCAGATTTCGGATCAGGAGCTGATTGTCCGCGAGCTTGTGAACCTGGGAGTCCTTCCGAAGAACACAAAGGTGAATCAGGTATCGGTCTATGATAACATCTGTTATCTGGATCTCTCGGGGGAGTTCCTGTATGATATCGGGAACAGCTCACCGGAGCTTGTAATGTATTCCCTTGTGAACTCCGTTGTGAAGCAGACGGGTGTGAGTGCTGTGCAGATATTGGTTGACGGCAAGATCGAGTCAACCTATCGTAATGCAGTTGATATCAGCCAGCCGGTATCGTTTAACACGGAACTGGTCGAAACGCAATAAAAGAGCAAGCAATAATAGAATAGGAGACATATGAAACGTCCATTATTTTGTGTAGCCTTGGCGTATGCACTTGGAGAGGTGATTGGCGTATGCACACGAACGATGGAAGAGATAAGCATAGCGGCAGTTATGCTTATTTGTGCTGGCATTTATGCGGTCGGAGTCAGAAAATGCAGATGCGCAGGTGTTGTTCTCGGCAGTTTGCTGTTCGGGATGACCTGCGCATTTTTGTGTGTGCCTGAATACATGAGGCAGCAGAAAACAGAAGTGGCATCCGAAGAAGAACGCTATCAGATTCTGGCATATGGTAAGGAAGAAAAATCACGGACAGAAGCTGTAATCATGGGGATTCTTGCAGATAAACAGGGAGATGACTGGGTGCTGCGGGTCTGTGATATCCGGATGGAACAGCCGGGGAGTGCGCAGGCAGAATCAATCTTTGCGTGGGGAGCAAAGGAGCAGGCACCGCGGTATGTGCTGCTTCGCGGCTGCGGAGATGTGGAAGGAACCGGAGATGGAGAACAGTATAATATCTCGGATGTAGTCACTGTGAGGGGCACGTTATGTACATTTGACAAGGTCGGTAATCCGGGTGGATTCGATGCACGCGTATATTACAAAGCAAGAAATATAGATGGATATCTGTACCAGCCGGACGTGGAAGAATATACGCAGATCCGGCCGGATTATTCCGTGTGGACACAGGGGTTGCTGCTTTATTACAGGGGCAAACAGCACTTATATGGGCTTAGGGATAAATTCGATATGCAGTTACATGCGATTCTGCCGGAGAAGCTGGCGGCGCTATATTCAGGCATCCTGCTCGGGGATAAGACAGAGATTACGATGGAGACGAAGAAGCTGTATCAGATCGGAGGGATTGCTCATATTCTTGCGATTTCGGGGCTGCATATCTCGCTGTTCGGCGGGCTTTTCTTCCGGCTGCTCCGCCGATGCACCATTCCATATCCGGCTGCGGGTGTGCTTGCAATCATAGTTACCTGGGGATACGGATGTTTTACAGGTATGAGCCTTGCGACGATGCGCGCGGCGGCCATGCTTTCGGTATTCCTGGTGGCACAGATCCTTGGGAAGAAGTACGACATGCCGACATCGATGGGGATTGCGCTTTCGCTTATGCTGCTTGCAAATCCGGTGCGTATCCTGGATTCAGGGATGCAGCTTAGCTATACGGCGATTGGCGGGGTGACGTTTGGACATTATCTTCTGCGGCGGTTCCATAAGCATGCGAGGTTCCGGCGGTTTGAGAAGAAACACCGCATGCGCTTCCGGATCGTGCAAAGCCTTGTGTACGCGGGAGCACTCAATCTGATGATGCTGCCGGTACTTGCAAAAAGCTATTATATATTGCCGGTTTATGCATGGCTGCTCAACCTGATCGTTGTGCCATGTATGACGATAGTCGTTATGAGTGGGTGGTGCGGAGTGCTTATGGCTTTTATAGCAGGGAGACTTGGACAAATATTGATCACCCCGGGAGAATATCTTTTGCGGGTGTATGAATGGTTGTGCCACCTCACGATCCGAATACCGGGAAATGCACTTTGTACCGGGGAGATCCATCTGCCGATGCTTGCGGTATGGTATGGCGGGATCATACTTGCGGTCGTGCTGGAACAGACGCGTATGCGGAACCGTATCCGGGATTATATATATAAGCATACAGGGCGCTTCTGGAGAAGAAAACAGGTGATCCGGTATATCGTGGGGAGTCTTGCTTTTGTCGTATTGGCAGAGGGAATCGCGCAGGCGGGACTTTTCCGTATGTACCATGTGGAAGAAGTCTGCTTTCTGGATGTCGGGCAGGGGGACGGCATCCTGATCCGGTCTGCGGGCGGCAGTACAATTGTGATTGATGGCGGTTCAACCAGCGAAACATCGGTTGGAAATTACACCTTGCTTCCGGCTCTGAAATCACAGGGGATTCTGACGGTTGATTACTGGTTTGTCACACATACAGATGCCGATCATATCAATGGACTGACAGAGATTCTCGAGATGGGATCACTCGCACAGGTGCAGATACAGACGGTTGTATTTTCTGCGTATGTGGTAAGAGATGAGGCGTATGAACAGCTTGTATCACTGCTTACAGATCATAGCGTGGAAATCGTGTGGATGCAGGAACAGGATGCCATCTCGGATGGTACATTTACGCTTCAGTGTCTGCATCCGGATCAGACATATGTTCCGGCAGATAAGAATGCCGCAAGCCTCGCGCTGGCGTATCATTCCGATACCTTTGACATGCTGTTTACCGGCGATATGGATGCGGATGCGGTTGAGGATATGCTTGGAGCAGAGGATTGGAAAACAGTGGATGATGCGGGAATGGGTGGAAGCGACGGGCAGGTGCCGTGGCAGAGTACAGATGAAATAGAATACGACTGCGTGAAGCTGCCGCACCATGGCTCGAAATATTCGTATTCAGAGAACCTGTATGCGCGGACGAAATATGCGGTGATATCCTGTGGAAAGAAAAACCGCTATGGACACCCGCATGCAGAGGTGCTTGAGGGCTTAGAACAGGCGGGCGTGCAGGCACTTCGGACAGATGAGGTGGGTGCGGTTATATTCCGGAGCCGGTGAGTCTGCCACAGGTATCTGTGAAAATAAACGACAGAATGGTCGTGGGGGATAAACCAAACAGCAGGATAGCGTTGAGGGAACAGATAAAATGTGTTAAAATACATAGCAGGTCAACACGGCACCATTTTTACAAAGGAAGGGAGCATTTACCAGATGAAAGACAACTTAGGTGAATTAACAAGAACATTATTGAAACCAGGTTATGATCCTGAGCTGATCTGCCCGGCACCTGAACCACATATTTCCGAGGATAAGAACGCAATCTTGTTTATCGGAATGAATCCGGCGGGAGGTAAAGATGATGCCCAAAGAGACATACAGACAAATGGTTTTTATTTATACTACTATGAAGAATATGATAAAATGTCAAAGAATTTCACAAAGCCTAAGCAGACATCGAAGAGACTCATGTATAAGCCATATTACAAGCCAATCCTTGATTTTTTTGGTGAGGTAACCGGAGAGAAGGGGAAGATTGCATGGGAGTGGTGCAATTATAATTTTGAGGATCTTTGTGAGACAATAAAAAAGGTAAACGAAGATGTTACGGTAAATGATCTGGAACTGTTAAAAGGCTGTTATAACAATTATAATCAATCAAATTACCAGATTATTATCCGGGATCTGGTTTACTATCATCAGACAACGAAATTTAAGGACTTGTTAAAGCCTGCCGAAGATGCGGACGTAAAGCAGGCTGTAAAAGAGTGTATTGACTGCTATATAGATATGTTCCCGGAAGATAAGCTGAAACTGATTTATGTCAGTACAGCGACATCCTGCAGATATATAGAGCAGGCTCTGGAGGGCGATTGTACCAGGGATGAATTCGGAACAATCAGTTATCGTTCAATTCTGATTGTATTTGCGGGACGTGCACTCAGTGGACATGGCGTGATTGATAAATATTCAAAGCGAAGATTGACCGGAACGGTGAAAGCAATATTGACAAATAAGAACTAGGCAGATACGGATATGAAATGTGAATCTGCGGAAGCAGGCAAAGAAAGTCGGAGACAACATGGCGAAAAAGGAAAAAGCGAATGGCATGGCCATCTTAAATCAGCAAATAAATAAAAAGGAATTCAGTCGGATATACCTGCTTGGAGGAACAGAACCATATCTGATCTATCAATACCGGGACAAGCTGGTCGAGGCACTGGTTGATCCGAATGATACGATGAATTTTATCGTCTATAAGGGCGAGAACACAAAGCCGGAGGATATCATCGAATTCGCATCGACGATGCCTTTCTTCACGGAACATAGAGTTGTGCTCGTGGAGAACAGCAACTTCTTCAAGAATGGCTGCGAGAAGCTTGAGCAGGCATTGCCGGAGCTGCCGGATACGACAGTAATCATCTTCGTCGAGAAGAATATTGATAACCGCAAGAAGCTTGCCAAGCAGGCGGTGGAGCTTGGAACAGTAGCGATGTTTGATGCACCGGACAGCGAGATGCTTGTAGTCTGGTTGAATGGAATGTTCGCGGAAGATAAGCTTACGATCAGCGGGGCAACCCTGCGGTATCTGATCGACCGCGTAGGAATCAACATGAATCTGCTGAAGAATGAAGCAGAGAAGCTTCGTTCCTATGCGATTGAGAAGGGCAGCGTATCCAAAGAAGATGTCGACCGGCTGTGCGTGAATCAGGTTGAGGATAAGATCTTCGATATGATTGATGCAATCTCGGAACGCAAGAAAGAGAAGGCGATGGATCTGTACGATGATCTCCTGTATCTACAGGAGGCACCGATGAAGATTCTCGTGCTGATCACACGGAACTTCATGCAGCTTCTGAAGATCCGGTTCGCACTTGATACCGGAACTCCGGAGAGCCAGATTGCATCGACATTCGGAATCCGGCCGTATTTCGTGAAGAAGTATATCTCGCAAGCGCGGTCGTTTACGAAGGAGCAGCTGCTTGCCAGCGTACGCATCTGTCAGGAGGCAGATACGAATATCAAGACAGGAAAGATGCGGGACAAGCTCGCAACAGAGATGGCGATATTTGAATTGCTGCTGCACCGCGGGGTGAAGCAGGAAGGATGAAAATAGATATAAATACCAAAAAGTAAAAAGAAATCCGGAAAGAGGGCGTTTGATATGCCCTCTTTTATTTTGCATATGACGATACTATCGCGGTCAGCCGCAGTCTGCTCACACATCTTCATCGGGTAATTGCGGAATATCCATATGCATTTATTGATTTTTGCATCTTCTAAGTCTTCTCTATTTTTGATAGATATTGGAAATATTATTTTTTGCTAGTAATGCTTTCAACTGCGCGTTTTCTTCCCGTGTACGTTGCAAATCGGCTTCTGTCAGTCTCTGGTTTTCTTCTGCCTGTTTACGCCTTTCAGTCTCCTGCTGCAGGTTTTCTTCTGTTTGTTTCCGTAGTTCGGTTTCCTGCTTCCGTAGTTCGGCTTCATGCGTCGCCTTATCCTGCAGCTCTTCGATCATGTATTTCACTGTATTTCTATCTGCAATTTTTAACGCTTCTGAAAACATGAGAATCACCTCCTCAGGGTTGTTTACGTATGCACTCATTTCCCGGAATATCGGTTCGCTCCAGGGATAGCGTCTGATCACGCGTTCCACATCTGCCATCGTCTCGGCAGTCAGGATGGAGAGCCAGCCGTCCAGACTATCCATGCTTAAATCATTTGTTGCGAATCCCGTCTCCGGAATATTGTTATGTGTTGCAATAAGTTCTGTTTC
>ULWY01054059.1_pt1 | contig 47812 bp, 15 predicted proteins | sample 1960761 | NCBI WGS metagenome assembly ULWY01 (sample SAMEA4835824, study PRJEB28245) | human gut metagenome | biome: gut microbiome; material: fecal sample | place: Denmark | collected 2008 | reverse complement strand
TCTTTCCCTCAAAATAGTGATAATCCAACCCAATTTCCCCAATCGCAATCACCTTTTTTTCTTGTGCTAACTTTTCAAGGTCAGAAATTGAATTTTTGTCATCAAATTCCTCAATATTTTCTGGATGTATTCCTACATTTGCAAAAACATTTTGATATTTTTGTGCCAATTTTAAGGCCGCAACTGACGAAGGCATATTGAAAGCAGAGCAGACAATTTTGTCAACTCCTTTTTCCTTTGCATTCTCAACTATTTCATCAACATTTTCAAAGCACTCATCAGTGATATGAGCATGTGCATCTACAAATTTCATGCTTAAAGTTTAACAAAATAAACAATTTTAGTCAAGGCAAAAGAAAACTTTGAAAAAATTTGATATATATTCTTTTTTCGAGCAAATTCGCATAAACATTTTATATGAGTGTATTTTGGTTTATTATGATGTTTGCAAGTATCTTGGTTTTGCTTATAACAAATCCAAGTGCAGTTTTGTCCGAGATGATTGGTGCATCTGCGAGTGCTCTTTCTCTTTGCATCGAACTTTGTGCTGTCTATGTCGTTTGGCTCGGAATTTTGGAATTGGTAGATGCAAGTGGACTTGGTGAAAAACTTGCAAAACTTCTGCGACCACTTATCAAAAAGATATTTAAAATAGACAACACCGAAATAGAAAAAATAATCGCACTAAACATTTCCGCAAACATGCTTGGTCTTGGAAACGCCGCAACCCCCATGGGCATAAAAGCAATGCAATCGCTTGACGACAAAAGCGGAAAAGCAAACTTTGCGATAATCATGCTCATAGTTTTAAATGCAACATCAATTCAACTTTTGCCAACCACAGTAATTGGACTTCGCACAAGTGCGGGCTCGACAAACCCATCAGATATAATTTTGCCAACGCTGATTGTCACTTTTTGCACAACTCTTCTTGGAATCATTCTTGTGCACACAATAGACAAATTATCAAAAAGATTTAGGAGAAGAAGATGAAATATAATGCCATGATTTTGCCAATTTTGTTTCTTCTTTTGTTCGCCTACTGTCTTTACAAACGTATAAACACATATGAAACTTTTGTAAAAGGCGCAAAAGGTGCAATAAAATTGGTTGTGGATATTTTCCCTTTTATTGCGTCAATTTTGATTGCAGTGGCACTCTTGCGAGTCAGTGGAATAACTGATATACTCGCACGGCTTTTAAATCCTATTTTCAACGCACTCGGCATTCCACCAGAATTGTGTGAACTTGTTTTGCTTCGTCCATTTACTGGAAGTGGAAGCTATGGAATTTTGGAAAATATTTTCACAATTTATGGTGCCGACAGTTACATTTCACGATGCGCCTGTGTTATAATGGGATGTAGCGAAACAATTTTCTATGTCGCCACTGTTTATATCTCACAAACAAAAGTTAAAAAACTTTTTTACGCAATTCCTGTTGCACTTGTCTGCTCGTTGGTGGGAACAATTTTTGCCTGTCTTGTTTGCAAAGTTCTATAAACATAAAATTTAACTGTGTTTTTCTGCAAAATGCGCAAAAATTTGCTATCCCTGCACAAAAAAAAGACCTAACCGGTCTTTTTATTCTTTTATTTAATTTGTTTGATTATTTAAGAAATTTTTTGTTTGCAACTTCTCCAAATAGCCACCATCTTCTTCATTTGTGACAAGATTTGGATAAATTTTGCACCCACTTTTTCCACCTTTAACTGCTCTCAAAACAACAAGTTTGACATCGCCTTTCCCATTTTCTGTGAAAAACATTTCCTTTACTGCAAACCCATTTTTTTGTAAGCTTGCCACAAGTTCGCAGGCTCTTTCACTGCAATAACAACAATAGAAATTCCCACCAAACTTGAGCATTTTGTTTGCGACAATTACCAAACTTTCAAGTGGCAAACAAACTTCTTCTTTCGCAATTTTTTTGACTTGAGATTGTTTGAAGTCTGTCTCTTTGAAATATGGTGGATTTGAAAAAACAACATCAACACTTCCATGCATCAAAAATTTATCAAAGTTTTTTACATCATCTTTACAAAGGACAATTTTGTCAGTCAAGTTATTCAATTCAATGTTTTTCTCACACAAGTCTTGCATTTGTTTCTGAAGTTCAAAAGCATAAATTTTTTTGACTTTGTTTTTTGCTTGCGTCAAGATGGAAATTACTCCACAACCTGCACCTATTTCAACAGCAATATCGCTTGCTTTTATCTTGACAAAGTTCGCCAAAATAACACTGTCAGATGTAAAAGTGTAAAGATTTTTATTTTGAATAATTTTCAAACCGCTGCATTGCAAATCTTCAAGTCTTTCACCTTCGCCCAAAATCACTTTTCTTCCCTTTTAAAATGCACTTCAGAGAGTGGATAAGTTTTTATTTCTGACTCATCACCATTGACAAATTTGATTTCTACTTCTTCTTTCAAAAGGTCATTGTAAATGACAGTTCCCTTTCCATCTTTTGTCGATACTTGAAATCCAACTTTTGGCATCTTTTTCAATGCTTCTTGATAAACAGGGTTTTCGTAGGCAATGCAACACATAAGTTTTCCGCAAAGTCCACTTATGCTTGCAGGATTTAAAGAAAGATTTTGATTTTTTGCCATTTTCATTGACACATGGTCAAACTCTCCCATGTTTTGTGCACAACAGCAAACTTTCCCGCAAGGTCCAAAACCACCCAACATACGAACCTCATCTCTGCTTCCAATTTGACGAAGTTCAACACGCTTTTTCAAAACTTCGGCAAGTTTTTTTACTAATTCTCTAAAATCCACTCTGTTTTCTGCTGTAAAATTGATGATATATCTGCTGTTGTCATAACTGGCTTCAATCTTGACAATCTTCATTTCAAGACCAAATTGTTTAACAATTTTCTTTACTGTATCATATTGTTTTTCCGCTTCTTTGTCATACTTTTCAGCGTTTTCAACCATTTCTTTTGTTGCTTTTTTCACAACTTTTTTAAGTGGTGACATAAGTGTAGATGGGTCAATATTTTCTTTTTCTTTCACTATAACACCAAGGTCTGTGCCCTTTTCTGTGTCCACCAAAACATAATCTCCATTTTTCAATGTGAGACCATTTGGTTCAAAAGAATATATATGGTTGCTGTTTTTAAATTTTACACCAACGGTTTCTATTTGCATAAATATTTTACCTCCAACATTTTCAACAGAAAATTGTCAATCGCAACAGTCAAATTTGCATTAAATTCAAGTTTTTCTTTCAAGTTTGAAATCAATTTTGAAATTTCGCAAAGTGCCTCAACAGAAAATTCTGGCTCTACATCTTTCAAATCATTTATATATGGTGAGAGTTTGCACAAGTTTTCGCTTTCGCATTTGAGTTTTACCATATCCTCAATACAAAAAGACATAATTTCCAAAATCAAATCCATTGAATCTTTTTCTTCCAAAAACTTTTTTGAAAAACGCAAAACTTGTTTGCTTCCTTTAAGTTCTGTAAACAAACTCACTGCAAAGTTTGCAACAGCTTTCAAATCTTCATTCTTTGCCAAGTTTAAAGTTTTTCCAATATAACCTTCCCCCAAAATATTCGCCAAATTGTTGTCAGAAAGTTTTTTTAATTTTTCACTGTCAAGTGGCAAAATTTTGATTTTGTCACAACGGCTTTTGATTGTTGGCAAAACTTTTTCTTCACTCTTTGCACTTATCAAGAAATAAACATTTTTTGGTGGCTCTTCCAAAATTTTCAAAAGTTTGTTTTGAGCTTCTTCAGTCGAAACATCAAAATTGTTTATAACAAAAATTTTGTTTGGCATATTTACTGGCTTCACATATGCTTCTGACACGATTTCATTAGAATCGGCCACAAGCAATTTCTCAGCATTTTTGGGATATACTTTCACATCCAAATCAACACCTTTTTCAATTCTTATATATTCAGCACTTTTCTCATTAAACATGTCAAAGGTTGGATATTGCAAAAGCAATGCAGTCAAAATCAAAACCGATTGTGCAGTGTATTTGTCTTCACAGAAAAACAAAATAGAATTTGATAGGGTGTTTGCCTTCTTTTTTTCTATCAAATTTTGAAAAAAATCTTGTTCTTTTATTGTTTCCGTCAAATTCATAATATGATTTTATCACAAATTCGGCTAAAATGCAAAATAAACAAAAATAAAATTGCATTATTTCAATGCAATTTCACTTTTTTGATTTTTGTTCCTAAATTTTCTCTCAACGAGTTTGTAAAGTTCACCAATAAAAATTATTGATACTGACAACAATATGACAATCGCCCAACAAGCAAAATTTAAATTTTGAAGTTGCAAAACTTGCCCAAAACCAGTAAACGCCATCAACATCAAAAGACCAAAGCCCACAATGAGTGACAGATTGAAAAACTTATTTTTAAATGGATTTGTTTTAAAACAACACTCTTTTGTTCTCGCCGTAAACATAAAGAAAAGTTGAATAAGATTGAGCGTATAAAAGGCCATTGTTATCGCCACTGCTTCATTATATATGCAAAGGCCAAACAAATACGCACCCATTGTTAAAATCGTTTGAATAGTTCCCAAAACCACAATACTCAAACCCATTCCATTTGAAAATAGATTGTCTTTTTTGTTTCTCGGTTTTTCATGCATTATTTCTCTTTCAACAGGTTCAACACCCAGAGCAATCGCCGGCAAAGAGTCAGTTATCAGATTTACAAACAAAATTTGCACTGGCAAAAGAAATGTCATTCCAGGCAAAAAAATGGTGATAAAAAAGAGTGCCAAAATCTCCGCCATATTTGCAGAAAAAAGATACTTGATAGTCTTTTGAATGTTGCTATAAATTTTTCTTCCTTCTTCAACAGCAACAATAATAGTGGCAAAATTGTCGTCTGCAATAATAATATCTGCAACATCTTTTGTGACATCAGTGCCAGTCTTTCCCATGCCTATACCAATGTCTGCTTTCTTCAAACTTGGAGCATCATTTACACCATCTCCAGTCATAGCAACAATGTGCCCGTTCTTTTTCAGCACTTCAACAATCCTTGCTTTGTGCGAAGGGCTAACTCTTGCAAAAACACATTTTTTCTCAATAACTTTAGAAAATTCTTCATCTGCAAGCCCATCAATTTCTTCACCAGACAAAACTTGTGAAACATCTTTTGCAATCCCAACTTTTTTTGCAATCGCAAATGCTGTATCTTTGTAATCTCCCGTTATCATGATTGGTCTCATGCCTGCTTTTTTACATTTTTCAACTGCATCAAAAATTTCGGCTCTCGGCGGATCTTGTAACCCACAAAGTCCCAAAAACACAAATCCGCTTTCAACAATTTCATCATTTTGATTTTTTTTGAACGCAAAACTTATCACTCTCAAAGCATTTTCACACATTGATTTGTTTCGTTTTGAAATAATCTTTTTTGTGGTCTCATCAAGTGGAAAAACTTGTCCATCTTTCATATAGAAATCACAGCATCCAAGGACTCTGTCAAGCGCACCTTTCATAAAACAAACTTTTTGATCATTGACAGAATTTAAAGTCGTCATCATTTTTCGTTGAGAGTTGAAAGAGATTTCATTTATTCGTGGATATTTCTCGTCAGCTTGCTTTTTCTGCAAACCATATTTGTTTGCAAAATCCAACAACGCAATCTCTGTCGAACCACCAACATAACCGCCATTCCCAATCGTGGCATCATTGCAAAGCACCATGGAATTTAAGAAAATTTCAAAATTTTCACTTTTGTCAGAAAAAAAACAAAACCAGTCTTCGACATTCATTTTGTTTTGAGTGATAGTCCCCGTTTTGTCCGAGCATATCACATCGCAAGCACCCAAAGTTTCCACAGCGTGCATACGCTTGACAATCCCTTTTTGCTTTGAAAGTTTTGCTATGCCAAGACTCATAATGATTGTTATCACTGCTGGCATACTCTCCGGAATGGCCGCAACAGAAATCGCAACTGCTGTCAAAAATGCTTGCAAAATTTGCTTTGGTTTCGCGATTGCCTCCAAAATGAAAGTTACGCTTGCCACAAGCAAAATAAGATAAGTCAAAACTTTCCCCACACCTTGAATGTTTTTTTGAAGTGGTGTGAGTTCTTTTTTGCTTTCCTTCAAACTCTCTGCAATTTGTCCCATCTCGCTTTGAGATCCGATAGCAACAACAATGCCTTTTGCATGACCATTCTCGACAACACTCCCTCCATAAACCATGTTTTTCCTTTCAGCAATTTGCATGTCTTTTTCATAAACGATATCAGCAATTTTTTCAACAGCAACACTCTCTCCCGTCAATGATGATTCGTTTATTTTTATATTTGAAGATTCAATTAAACGCAAATCTGCAGGAACAATGCTTCCAGCGTCCAAACAAACAACATCTCCCAAGACCAAATCTGCAGTTTTTATTTTAATAACTTTTCCATCTCTCAAAACGAAACTCTCTGGTTGAGTAAGCTTTTTTAAACTTTCTATTGTTTTTTCACTTTTTCTTTCTTGAAAGACACCAAACAAAGCATTCATAACAACGATTCCAAGAATAATTGCACCATCAATTATTTCGCCTTTTGTGTTTTCTATTGCTCCAATGACGATAGAAATGATGCCTGAAACCAAAAGCACAAGCACCATGAGTTCTTTGATTTGCGCAAAAAATTTTGATAAAAATGATTGTTTTTTCGCTTTCCCAATTGCAAATTTTTGACATTCTGGCAATCTCTCTTTTGCTACACTTTCACTCAAACCTTGAAAAGATGTGTCAAAATTTCTCAAACATTCATCTATACTTTTTTTATAACAATTTTGATTTTCCACATTTGCTCCTGCGATATATTACGAAACGAACAAACGCAAAAATAACTATTCGACATTTTTCTCTCAAGAAATTTAAATTACAAAAATTGACACAACCGACATCGCAAGCAAATATAATGCAAACCATTTCAAATTTGATTTTTCTGTGAGTTTTATCATAACTTTTATGGCAAATATTCCAACAACAAATGCCACCACAAACGATACGATTGTAGGCAAGATTTGTATATTAACCTTTTCCGCCCCACTTGCAATTTCATAAATCTCCATCAAAAGCGACAAAATGACAATTGGCACGCTCATCAAAAATGAAAATTCCGCTGTTTCTTTTTTGTCATTTCCATTCAAAAGTCCTGCACTGATTGTTGTTCCAGAACGAGATATCCCCGGAAACACTGCAAATCCTTGTGCCACTCCCATAATAAATGCACTTTTGAAATCTATCGGTTTTGAGTTTTTCTTTCTTGAAACGATCTCCGACACAAACAACAAAATTGCCGAAACCAAAAAGCTTATAGGCAAAAATCCACCGGCAAAAGACTGTTTTACAAGTGGCATAAGCACCAACACAATCAAACAGGTTGGAATTGTTGCAATCACCAAAATCATGGTTCGTTGAGAAAATGGATGTCGTATCATCTGCCAAATGTCTTTGCGGAAAACCACCAAAATTGAAAGAAGCGTTGCTACATGTAGCAATATGCTTATAAAAAGGCTCTCTTCAATGCCAAAAATTTTGCTAAAAAGCACCAAATGTCCAGATGAAGAGACTGGCAAAAATTCTGTCAGTCCTTGAATGAGTCCCAAAAAAAATAAAGCAAGGAAATAAGACATCAAAGCCTCCTTGCTTTATTATATTTATTATCGCCAAAAATTATTTGGACAAATTTCCACCAATTCTTATGCCTATTTTGTCGACAATTCTTCTCTACGCTTTTTCTTCTTGCGATTAAGTAAAATCAAAATCACAAGCAAAATTGCAATCAAGAGAACAATCGCAACAATCAAATAAACATACCAATAAGATGTTTCGCCTGCAATAATTCGAGCACTGCTACCCAAATATCCAAACAAACCATTGTAATAAATTGGAGAATAATAATATGCCAAATTGATCCCCGCAATCTTGTGGTTGTTGAAATTGAACACACCATCGAATGAATAACTTTCTGTTCCGATTGGTGTCCAGAATTTTTCTGTCAAGTCCAAATCATTCATCAAGATAAAATGACAATGCCTATATTCAATTCCACGAGCATCTCTTGCACCGCTGTTTACAAGAGTTTGCATCAAAATCAAATCTTGAACAGTCTTGATTTGATATGGACTCTTTGAAGTTCCGCTTCCTTCAAACTCGTCAACTTCAATCAAATCATCTTCCCAAAGCACACGCTTATATTCAATTTCAACCTGAACGTTTCCAACAATTCCTTTTTCTTGCATATAAGCAGTCGTAAGAATAATCTCTTCGTTTGCATTGAAGAACCCGGTCATGTCGTCAAAAATTCGGTCATAATTTTTGATGATAACTCTGCTGATTTTGTATCTGATGTTTGTGACTGTAACAATTCTTATGTTTTGGTCATGTGGAGCAGTGAAGTTTGAAACTTTTTTGCCATCGTATGTCACATAACCTGCCATGCTTACCAAATCAAAATCGACAGGTTCTTTGCCAGAAGTGTTTTCTGCAAAACTGCTTGAAATATAAACTGACAAAATTTCATCTTTGAATTGTGGAATAATGTTGAGTGTTTGTCCTGCCATTTCTGCTGTAATAGTCATTGCAAAGTAATAAGTGTTTCCAGAATATTCTACAAATGACATATTGAGTGCACTATCCCAAATTATGCTGAATCCATAATCCACATTGAGCATAAATGTCACTTTGTCACCAACTCTCACTTCTGCTTCTGTCAAAAGTTTAATGAATTGAGTTCCACTGAATCCGCCCAATCTAACATTCTTTATACTGTTGTCCAAAGACTCCATTTTCAAATTCATGATTTGTCCAAATGTCGTGTCATAATCTTCAAAGTTGAGTGTTGCAGTTTTTCCTCTAAGTCTCATAATCAAATCAACTTTTCTTTGAGATGATACTGTGATAGTTTCGTCAAATGAGATTTGTCCTGTTGTGGCATTTGTCCATTGCAAAAATTCATAACCAGAATTTGCTTTTGCTTCAACAATAAATGATTTTGATGTATCAATATAACCTTCTTGCAACAAAGCTTTTGCTTGTGTGTCAGTTGAATCTTGGCGGATTGTGTATATTCCTTCTCCTCCAAATATCTTGACATCAACTTGAGCAAAATAAACCACTTTCACTTTGCATTCAACAATCTTGTCATATTCATTTGTTGACCAAGGAATATCATCAAGATAAGCATTTACGTCAGTAAGCCAAGTTCCGTCAGCATTCTTTTGGCTGATGATAAACTTATAGAATTTGTATCCACTGATTTGTGGTGCTTTGATATGAATGTCTGTGTTGAATGAAACTTCAATATAAAGTGGAGCAGTGCTATAGAACCAAGAATTTGTGTAATCAACTCCACTTACCATATCTTGTGCAGTGTGCGTTGTTGAAATGTTTGGAACAAACTCAAAACTGATTCTTGTCTTCAAGTATGACATATAAAGATACAAATTGAGTGTAAGTTCGCCCGTTTCACTGTCAAACACAACATTTCCAAATTCGTCACGAAGAACATTTCCGCTATGTTGATATTTTGAAGTAAGTGGATTCAAAACATAACCGCTTTCTTCCCATTCGTTTTCTGCATTTCCGTCAGAATTTATGTATCTCACACCAGCACCATTTTGATAAGTAAAGAAACCTTCAAAATTGTGTCTTTCTTTAACAAAGTTGAGTTTGAGTCTTCCATTTAAATAGAAAATGCGTGTTGTATCAATAATTTCAACATTTTCTGCATTTGATTCGTTTAAGTCAAGAAGAGAGTCAAACTTGACATGCTTAATTTTTGCTAATGTCATACTGTCTTCTTTCAACAAAATTGTGTAAGTCAAAGGTGTAACAGCAACCGAAATCTCGTGTGTTCCAAGATAATCAGCCACTCTAAACATTATCTTGCTGGTGTAGCCAGTGTCTGTAACAGAAAGTTCTTCAAATATGATGCTGTTTGAAACAATAATTCCACTGGCATCAGTTATTTGAACATTGTTTTTATCAACATAATATCCGGCACGAATATAAACAGAAACTTCAAACGAACTGTCTGTATATGCAGAAATTGTCATTGATGTATAATCTTGTCCAGATGTCCAAACCTTTTTGGTTGCATTATCTTCAACCTTCAAAGTAAATGCACCACCAGACACTTTCTTGTTGTTGTTTTTAAATGACAAATTGATGATGTTTATTGTAGGTTTAAACAAAATTTCAATTTCAAAATCTGCTGTTCCTCCAACAAAATCTCTCACTTCAAACATAATGTATTCATCATCTTCAATCGTTTTCAAAACCTGAATATCTGACCTGTTTGTAACAACCTGTGCAAACTTGTATCCTTTCTTCAAGATTCTTGCCTTGATATAGAATATATCGCCTGTATATGCCACTACTTCAAAGTTTTTGTTTGAAACAAGTTCGCCATTTTCAAATGACGCTGCTGTATAGTGGATTCTTGTTCCGTCCAAATATCCATATCTGTTTACGTCGTTCTTAAGTTTGTCTTGAATTGCAATCGAGCCAACATCTATATCTTCTTCTCTTGTTCCGTCAATTGTGATATTTGTCTTAACTTTGATTGAAGCACTTTCAGCTCTGACTACAACATAAATTCGAAGTTGAACCATATCTTCGTCAAGAGCAAGTGTTGAAATGTTAAAGACAATATCTTCACTGCCACTATCGTCATAGCCAAGATAGATGAAGTTTCCATCTTTTCTGTAACCATAACCATAATAAGTGTATCCGTTTGGTATCTCAACTTTTATGTCTTTGCTTGCGCCATAGTAAAGTTCGAGTGCCGGGTCAATCTTTTTATTTGTGTCTGCATCAATAAACTTGCTTCCATAAATTTCTGAATAAACCGTCTCAACTTTGCTTGCATCGTTATATTCGTTGTAGATTGTATAATAATTGTAAGTCGAGAATTCAATATGGAATTTAAGGGTTGAGAAAATTGCATAAATTGTTTCGTTTTGTGTGACTTCATATTCGAGATTTTCATCTGCGCTGAAGATGCTTATGCCGTCCTTGCTCCAGCCTGCAAAACTATAAAGATTTGCAACTTGATATGAAAGTGTCACAGTCTCTTTGTAATCTACTGAAACTGAAGATTCTCCATTTACGAGGGCAATATTTCCCGCAATATCAACTCTATTTTTGTTTTCATCATATGAGATAGATTCAACAGAAAGAGTAAATTTAAACAATGTCGATGTCAACGAAACTCTGCCATCAGTAGAAATTCCTGTAACTTCAATTCTGTAATAATCAGTATAAACTCCTGTTGTTACGAGTTCGCTTGTTACTGTAAATTGATTGCTTTGGCAAGAATCCAAACCGTAACCATGTTTATATCTTGCAAAGAATACAAATATCGAATCAGTCTTTGCTTCAAAGTAAGTCAAATTTGCAATGTCCGTATAAGACTTTCCTTCAACTTCAACTCTGTCCACAACTTCAACATCATCAAATGACAATGTGATTTTATTTTTAAGCTCGACAGTTGTAAATGTGATTGTTATGCTCTTGTTGATTCCTTCAACAACAACAGTAAGCACTCCGTCTTCACTTAAAGTTGGAGTGATGACAAGTCCAGTATTGTCGCTTGCCAAAACATCTTCACTCAAAGCATAGCCTTGCTTTGGCGTCAAAACAAACTTAACTTTTCTGCCTGTTTCAATGTCAAACATATTTTCTGCAAGAGTGATTTGTGTTTCTTGTTCGTCTGTAACATCAAACACTTGCATTGACAAAAGGTTTGTCGCTACAACAGAAATATGATTTGTGATAGGAACAACTGGCAAAGTGTATTCAATGTTTCTTGAAGGCATAATAAGTGTGATGTTTGCACTGCCGTCTTCATTTATAATAACAGAATATTCACTTGCCCATGCTGCTGAAATTTCATATCCGGCATTTGGAGTAACCACAAATTCGATTGTGGCACCAAAATCAATTCCTGTCGCGGTGTAATTGTCGCCTTCTTTTGTGAATGAAATTACATTGCTTTCAATCGTTGCGTTTGGTGAAATAAACTTGATGTCAAAATGTAACAAATTCCATCTTGCTGTAAGAGTATGAGCAAGAGTTGTTGCCAAAATATCATTGCCGACAATTTTATTTCCATCATCATCAAACCAACCCAAGAACTCGTAGCCATCTCTTGTTGGAGTTTCTTCCCAATTTGTTGCTTCTTTGTAAGCTTTGCCATATGGCACTGTCAAAGAAACAGTTTTTGAATCGTATGCATAATCCAAAGTCACCACAACTCCAACTGCTTCATAAATTGGTTTGAATGAAACTTCAATTGTCTCATCAGTTGATGATGGAAGGTATGCAATGATTTTTGCTGTTGCATAGTTTGTTTTCAAGATTGTTGCAGTTCTTGTTTTAAGACCAGTAACTTCATAACCAAGTCTTGTCACTTCTGGCAAACTTGAAACAAACATTGTTTTCAATGTCATATAATCAGTTGACCATTGATATTTGTTGTTTCCAATAGAAACGAAATCTGTCGAATCAATTGTTGCATCGTCATACTCTGACAAATCCATAACAACATTGATGTTTTGAGTTTTGAATCTTACAACAAAATTGTATTCTTGTTTGATGTTTAAAATTGTAAGTGTAGGCTTTCCGCCTTCGTCATAATTGATTGTGATGTCATCGGTAGAACCTGTGTAAAGATTTCCATCGGCACTATAGAAACCACTAAAGTAACAGTGTTCTACTGCTGTTGCTTTCAAAGTCAAAGTGCTGTTGTAATCATATTGTTTAAGGAAATTTGTTTTTACTGTCGTTTTCCCTGTGCTGTCAGTAACTTCCACTGTGCCATATTGTGCAGCCTTGCCATCTGCATCAGCAATCAAAATTGTCACACGGAGTTTGTTTGTTCCCCAATTTGCATTGAATGTAATGCTTGGATTTGTGTTTGATTTATAATACAATCCAAACAAATCTCTTTCGTCCAAAATAAGAGCATTCAAAAATCTCACTGTCTTTTCTCCATTGTCAACTTTGAGAGAATATGTTTGATTATCTCCATCAAAAATTCCTTCAAGTCCGTATGTTGACACGAGATCTTGCAATGCTGAAAGTTTTATTGATGCGTTTTCAACATTTTCAAAATCCATTGTCCAATACAAGAATGAATATCCAGTCTTTCCTGCCAATGATGTAGGGAAGTTTTTGATGCTGTTTGTTGAAGATACAGCAGAGTTTGCAGTCAAATAAGAGTTTGACATAAATGGGAATGAAAGTTGTGAAAGTGTTGGCAATTTGTTGTCGTCAACATTTGAATGGACATCTTGACCATCAGCATTATAATTGAATTGTAAATTGATAATGATTGGTCTTATCACACCATAAAGCCATGGTGACAATGTGTAGTTTTCTTTGTCTTCTCCACCGAGAGCAAATGAAACTTGAATTGCTTGACCAACATATTCGCTTGCATAATTTGCAGAAACAACTGTAACCGCATCACTTATTCCATCATCACTTGAATGAATGCCAGAGAATCCAAACAAGAGTTCTCCCAAGCCATCAAAGATATCAACAGTGTTGTCGCCATCATAAATCTTCGTGAAAATTTCACTCAACTCCGTGCTCTTCTTGACGAGTTCAAGTTGTTTTGGAGTGATTGTAAGTTTTGCTGTCAAAGTTTCTTGTTCGCGATTGTCAACAATATATCCTGCATTAGAGAAATCTTCCGCATCGAATATTGCATTCAAACTATATTCGCCAACTTTCAATACTCCGCTTGTAGAAACTGCTGTGCTACCAGGCACTCTCAAAGAAAATGAAATTCTTGACATATCATAATCTGTCAAATCGACATCAGTTTTGAGTTTGTATCTCAATGTGTAATTGTCGCCATAAACATAAGTTTGATTGTCAATAACAATCCACATATCAGCACGAGTAATCTGTCCCAAAACCAAAACATTGTCTTCTGTAGAATAATTGATTTGATAATTGGTGATGGTGTCGCCATAGATTGTCGCTTCAACAGTGTAGCCAACCCCCGCATATCTTGCGACCTTGCCATCTTTTGTAAATTTGATTGACAAACTCATATTTTCGCTTGAAACAATGCCTGTCAAAATTTCTTTTGCATCATCATATTCAAATGTTGCATCTTTATTGTCAAACACTTTTGAAAGTGTGTCTTGTTTGAAGTAGAGTTGTCTCTTTTCAATCTTCAAACTATAACAATAAATTGTAGATTCTTTTCCAAGTTTAACTTCATATGTTGAAGATGTTGTTCCGCTTGCATAAATATCATAAGAGCCAACCGTCTTCACCATTGATGGACGCATAAATTCAATGTTTGTTGAAAGTCCCAATGCTTGTGCATTTACTTTTGAATATATTTTTGTTGTTGAATCATAAACATAGAAACTCAAATTGAATTCTTTGTTTATTGAAGCGTTTGCAGAATTTGAAATAACAAGTTTATATGTTCCTGCTGTTTCCCTTTCTGCCACTCTGATAGAATCGTAAAGATTTCCGTCATAGTCAATTTGTGCAACCGTTCCACCATCGGTCACTTCATCATCTTCACCAATAAGCATATATAATTTTTCTTTTGCATAGATGATTCTAAAAGCACCAAGTGGGCTTGCATCATCGACCTTGTTTAAACGATAGTTTGCATTGTCATTTACTGTTCCACCAAGCACTTTGTAATAACCAAGATTTGTTCCTGATTTTCTTGTGTAAGTGATTGAAACTGTTTCATAGAGTGAAGTTGTATATTCATAAACAAATTCGTCTGTCAAACTTTCTGTAGAACCATAATAGTAAACAAATTGACCGCTTGTTTCAAGTCTAATATCAAAACTCAAAACAGTAACAGTAAGTGATGCAGATTCAAAAGCGATTTCATAGTTTGCAGATGTGTAGTTTTTCATAACAACACTATAAGTGCCAACCTGCAAATAATCCATACCTGAATAATTTGGATTTTGAATTTCAAAATCAACTGTATATTCGGAAGGCATCAATTCTCTTCCATTTGATGAGATAGAATAACCTATTGCATTCAACTTTGTCCAAGAACCATAAACAACGCTTGTCTCTGTAAGACGTGCAACCGCTTGAGCCTTCAAAATTTCACCTATTGATGTTTGTGCAGACAAAACATAGTTTTCTACATCTTGTCCATTCAAATAGAGTGAAACATTTTTGTTTGCCTCAGCAGAAGAATCTTCAAACTTAACCAAAATTGTTGCGTTATCACTTGTCACTTTCTCGTTGAAGTCTTCAATTATATAAGATGTCTCATTATTGTAAGTCATAACAAAATCAAATTGTGAAATATCTATTGTTTTCTTTGAAATCGCAAATGTGTATTCGTTCGCAAACACAACATTTGGATATTGGTCGCAAGAAGCAGAGATGTAAAGTTTGTAGTTTCCTGCATTCTTCATTGTTGTTAAATTTCCTGCTGTGAAAATTGACAAAACAGAGAATGTAAGTCCAGAACCTTCAACTGAATTTTCTACTTCTTCGCCACTTTCATTTTGTGATTTTGTGTAGAATGACAATGTGCTTTCAAAAACATCACTGCCATTTGTTATGCCGATTTTGAGATTTGATTTATCTACACTCAAAACATAATTTTGTCCATTGTATTGTTTGTTGAAAATTGTTGTATCGTCAATTTTTGCATACAATGTCACACTTTCTGGCAAAACTTCAAAACCTTGATTGTTTGCCGTAATAGAAACTTCGATGCTTCCGCTTGCAAAAGTTGTTTCCACAAGAGCCAAATCATAAAGTCCAGTTGTTGCATAAGAGCCAGCCGTCAAACCATTTGGTTTCAATTTCAAATTGATTGTGTCGCCAGTTTCTGTTATCTTCATATCTTCTTCATAGAAATCTTTAACTTTGTCGAGCACTGAAATTTGAATATAACTTGATGATATCGCCTTTGTAACATTCAAAGCCACAATTTCAAAACTTGGATTTGTTGTTGTCATGTCAAAGTCTTTAAATTCACCTTCAACCTGCAACTGATAATTTCCTTTATATACAAAGCCTCTTTCATTTGTTGAAATAGAATTTGGCAATTTGTAAGAAATCATATAATATCCACTTGCAAGCAAACTTGTCACATCTTTTCCGCCATCATCAACCACCGTAAATGATTTCACAAGTTGTGCAACATTTCCAAGAGAAACTTGTCCATAAGTGTAAGAATTGTTTGTCAATTCTACTGCCAGCGTTGCTTTAAGTTTTGTTATTTCTCCAAGTGCTGTGCTTGAAGAAAGAGCATAGTTTGACAAGTTTTCGGTAGAGTTTTTCTGCAAAAGTTCCAAACCTACTTTGATGTTTGTGCCAACATGTGCTGTTGCATAATTTGCAACTATATATATACCACTTTCAAAGTCATTTAAATCTATCGCATTCAAAGACAAATCAAAATATCCAACATTTTGTCCGTCATAAACTTTTTGCAAATTGATTTTTGATACATCAATAACAATTTTTCCATTTGTAAATTGATAGCCTTGTGCAAATTCAATATAACTATAATATTTTTGCATTTCTTCATCAAGCACAAAAGCATAAGTGTAAACATTGCTGTCCACAACCTTGTCGAAGTATTCGTTATTGAAGAATTTTGCAGAAATATGTTGTGCTTTAGCCTTCAAGAGATTTAAGATTGTTTCATTTTCAACATATTCACCAGCAGAAACATCAAAGAGTGTCAAAGTAAATTCTTTTATCATGTTTGTGCCATTGAAGATTTGAAGTTTGAAATCATTTGTGAGATTTATTGTATAACCTTCTGCACTGTAAGCCACTTCTGTGTGCATTGGATTTTGAGCGGTCACTTCATATGCCAATCTCAAAATTCCGCTTGATTTAATTTCAAATTTTCCAATAGGTGTTGTCTGTCCATCGGCAGTCAACGCACCATCTTCAAACAATGTTACATCGCCAAGTTTGAAGATATAGTTTTTCTTATAATCTTGTATAATGTCTTGCAAGAAAATGTCATATTTCCCAACATCTTCGCCAGCAGTTCTTGACAATTTCAATTCGACAACTTCGTTTTTCAACGAAATTTCTTTTGTCATTTCTTTTTCTTTGCCGTTGAAGTTTTTAGATGTCGAGAAGTCGTATGCTGCCAAATCTACTGTGCTTGGATTGATTGTGAAGATAAATTGTTTTTGACTTTCTTCAACTCCAGTCAAATCAAAAATATCTTCATCAAAACATATCATAATTCGATAAGTGCCCGCGTTTTTGAGTGTCGACACCTCTCCACCATTGAAGAATGCTTTGAAATAAATCGAACCAGTTGTCACATAGTGAAGTTGTTGAACTGTTGCATTTTCGCTGTATTTTTCATAAATTCTGTCATACAAGAAGTAATCAACTTCCACTTCCCAATCATTCATATGGTCAAGAGCATCATAAGTGATTGTCACAGATTTTTCTTCAGGCAGAACAATCTTGTCAATGATATGTTTCTTAAATTCCAAAGAGAACTCAACTTCAATTCTTGAAGATGTGTTTGCAGAATCTTCCAAACATACAGCAAATTGAGCATTCATTGTGGCAACGACAACAAGTTTATATATTCCACTTTCTGCAGAACTTCCTTGTTCTTTCAGCTTCAAAATTTCTTCATTTGAAATCTTTGTATCTCCGAAATACCACTCGTATGTATAATCATAAATGTCTGTGTTTTGGTTTGTTATTCTAACGACTTCTGATACGGACAAACTATCAAATGATTTTACCGCCGTAACATAGTTTTCAAGAAGTCGTTCATATTGCATCTCTTCTGCAAACCATTTTGCTTCCAAGTTTACTATTGCATGTCTTGTGTCTGGAGTGATTCCTTCAAAGACACTTCCACTTCCGCTGTCAATACCGGTAAAAATATTTCTGTAATCAACTGTCTCTCCCGTTGGAGTTTTTGCTTTCAAACTTGCGAGTGAAAATCCTTTTTCTTGTGGCATATTCAAATCAGAAACAGTAGAGTACCCAAGTCTCAACACTGATGATGTCGCTGTTGATGGAGTGTAGTTTGCAGGGAAATTGAGGTTGTATTTCACCAAAACCAAATCAGTGTAAACTGCATAATATTGCTTTGATGTTAAACCATCTTGTGAAAGAGTAATGTCGGCCTTGTTTACAACATAAGTTGTTTGATTTTCCATTGTCCCATCAATGTTGTAGATAGGATTGTCTATCCATTTATATAAACCAATATAGTCGTTTATATCTTTTGAAATTGTTGAAACAACTACACTTGTTACCGTTTGATTTATGAAAACACTAACAGTGTTCGCATTGTTTTTTGCAATTTGATAAATCAAAACTCCATTGTCAGAATAAGAACCTTCATCAAGACCATTTGACGAATAAACATTTTTGCTTACCCCTCTCAATGTGTAGTTGACTCTTGTAATTCTCAAAAGTCCACTTGCCATAACATCTTGAATTGTTTCAAATTCGATAGAGCCATTGTCGTTTGTCAAATATTTTGCATCAAATGTCAAATTTGCGACACCTTTTGTATTCAAAATTGTAAAGACATCGCTCTCATCCATAATCATATCAAAATATGAAGAAACATTTTGGTATGTGGTTGCACCTTCGCTTATCACTCTTTGCAAAATTGTCACACCTGTGATATACAAATAATTTTCATCATTTGTAAATGAGAATTTTGTGTCAATATCTTTGTTACCTGGTGCAGATGTATAAACGCTCGCCTTGATATACAAATCATCTACCAAAGAATAATAAGTTTCATCGTTATAAGCCAAAACATCACGCTTGCCTTGCCAGTCAACTTGCTTGTTTTCAATTCCTGCTTCAAAGTAAGCATTCTTAACTTGTTCAAGATTTTGAAGAACAATTTGCTCTGGCATCAAATATGCTCTTCCAACATATAAGTAAGCATTGTCGTCATTATCATAAAGAACTTCATAGTTTGCAAGATAATTTGTGATAGCATCATTGTTTTGCAAATAAATTCTAAAGTCATAAGAATTTCTTGCTTTCATTGTCGAAATTGTTCCAGAAGACATAATTGCCGAATTTACCAAAAGTTCTGATTTTATGCTCTCAACAGTATCTGAAACAAGTTGCATTTCATCATAACCATCAACTGTCATTTGTGTATCTGCAAGACTGTGGTCGTAATAAGCAAAAAACTTGAGTTGTTCCAAAAGTTGAGTTACGCTATCTGCATTTTCGGTCAAATAGTCAATATATGACGCATAATTCCATTCTTTATAAGTCCTATATTCACTACCATCATTTGTAGCTGACATATAATAATATTTTGCCATCACATAATTATAAATATCAGTTGCCTCAACATCATTTGGAATAGTTTCATCATTTGCTTTCATAAGGCTTGCAAAACCTTCCAAAGTTGTGCAGGCATCAAGTTGAGATTTCATTGTTGCTGAAACAAATCCACTCATCATTCTCTTTGCATTTTCAAGATAAACTTTGTCTGAAATTTCAAAAGAAAGATTTGCTTTGTTTACTGTAATATAAAGTTCAAAGTTTGTTGAGAAAACGTTTCCACCATTCAAATAAAATGCCTTGTCCACAACTTCAATTGTGAAATTTGCCCAATACCAGCCTGCATTCTTAACTTTGAAATTCATATCACTAGCAGATGAAACTGTCGCATTATTTGATGACAACACAGTTTCAATTTTTGCATGAATGTTGTCTGGCAATGTTATAGAAAGATTATTTTCGTTTGTTGAAATGATGTATTTTGTATCTCCGTTATATCCCAAATTAAAATATTCTACCAAATAGACTATTTGAGAACTTCCGGTATATGTAAGAGCAGGTAATGTAGTTGAATTTAAGGTTAAGTCAAGATAGTTTTCATCAAAAATCCATCTTGCATAGAGTGTCAAAACGACATCTTTTGCCATATCTTTGTCACAAGACAAAATTTGATTGTTGAAGATTGTTTCATCTGTGATTTCTTCACTCAATCTTCCACTAACTGCATAAATTCCGTCAAATACAAAACCTTCTCTTTTTGGCAACAATTCACTGAGTTTGAGAATGTTGAGTTTTTCATCATCAAGACTCAAACTTTCAAAATTTGAGTCATAGTCCAAATAAAGGTCAAGCACAAAAGTTTGTTGTTGCTTCTCTTCTATGTCAATTTGTTCTCCACCCTTGACTGAATAAGAATTTGCACTGTTTAAAGCAATTTGAATTTTGTATGGTTTTTCTACCCAATTCGCATACAAAATGATATTGTCACCTTTGACAAACTTTCCATCACTATCAAAGACATCAAAGATATTCACTATAGAAAACTCTCTATCCAAAACGATGTCTGTTCCATCTTGTTTGAGAGACCAACTATCCACTCTATAACCAATTCTTGCAACAGATGAAAGGTCTTGAATTGAGCCAAGTGTAGCAAGCGAATAAGTTCCGGCCTTATATTTATAAACATTTGTGTCATATTCGACTTCAACGCTCACCGTGTCAACATTTTTAAAGTTTCCACCATTTGGATAGAATGTAACATAATATGTGTTTGGTGTCCAAAGTCTATAGAAATGCAAAGTAACTTCATTTGAATCACCTGAGAAATAATTTTCTAACAAATCAATTCTGTTTCCAGTTTCAATTGTATCTCCGCTTGTTCCGTTTACATTTGTCCAAGCCCAGAAGTTGTTTCCAGATGTGGTATAACCAATTCTATCCTTAAACAAATCGTCAACAACAAGTCCGCTTACACCTTCATTGTCCAAAATTCCGTCAAGTCCAAAATTGAGATAAAGACTTGTTCCAAAATAAACTTTGTTTAATTTGAAAACTTTTTCAGTGGTAACAACATCACTTTCATCGTTTGTGTCACCTTTGACAATTCCGTTTGCCTTCTTGTCTCCATAAGCAGTGTTTCCTGTCCCAGAATTGAAATCAATGATTGCAGTCTTTTGTCTTAAAATTGGCATAAGAATATAATTTTGAGAATTTGCTGTTTGCCCTTTCTCTATTTTTTGTTTCAAAATTGAATAAACATCAACATTGTTTTCTGCCCAATCGACAACTTCAATTTTGTCTCCATTTGCATCTTTAACAATTTCTCCATCAATTCCATAAAGTCTAAATCCTACATAATAATACCCCAAGTTTCGTCCATCGCCATTCTTGACAAGCGATGCGTTTGAAAATTGAGTATAATTTGCAGATGCTGACTCATCTCCAGAAAAATATGTATACTTCAAAGTGTCATAAATATATCCGTTCCATCTAAATCCAATCCCTGACAATCCCAGATTCCCAGCATATCTAATAGGGCTTGTGGTTGTCCCATTTTCTTCATAAATTACAACACTTTCAGAAAGAGTAATTGACATCTCCTTTCTTTGATAAATTGCATAGATTACAATTTTGTATTTGCTGTTTTCATTGTCACGAGCAAAACCTCTCAAATAATTTTGACTATAAGCAAATCCAATTGTTGCTTTATTTGTTGCAAGCGGTGTATTTGAAACACCAACATCTTTTTGGACAACTCTTTCATAGTTTGCACCCTTGATATACCAACCATAGAATGAATAACCAACATTTGTATTATCCATGTATGTGTTAAGTTCAATAGCATCATCATATTTGATGTTTTCAGTTTTGTTTGCTGCAGTAACAATTTTTGATGTTGAATCTTTTGTCAACTTTTCTGTATCAACATTTCCATTTGCATCAACAAGAGTATCATCAAGTTTTATAAATCTCGTTTCACTAGAAAGTTCATACAAAACATCTGTGCACAAAATCTCAACATCATAATGCCCAGCCACAAGGTCATAACCTGTCTCGGATTGTCCATATACAAATCCAAAATTAAATTTGTCATATGAATATTCATATTGATTGTCTCCTATTAAGGTATAGCCATCTCCAGAAAACAATCCAAATTGTTGTGCTTTTGACACTTTTAAATATTTTCCGTTATATTCGTTAAAATCTTTTATAAATTTACCTTGTGGATCATCTTCCGGATTTGTGTAAGAAACATTTATTCTCAAATTATATGTACTTGTCGTTTTTTCTACAACACCTGGAATACTACCAGAATTATAAAGCGTGGCACCTACATCACCACTTCTTTCTGCAAAAAATCTATAATAGTTTGTTGACACCACAGAAAATTCAATCAGTTTTTCGTCTGCAGTTGTAGAATAAAGACTTTCTTTTGCGATTATTTTAGGGGCAACACTTTTCGCAGGTGCACCTTCACTTCCAAAATCAACAATCTCTCCTTCCGCATTAAGGTATTTTACATTAAATGTGAAATATGCTTGTGTATATATTGTAGATGCAACAATAGGTTTAGTCAATTCAATAATATCTTCAAAAGTAATAACAAATTTTGTCTCCGCTCCATTTCCATTACGTTTCTTTACTGTTGTTTTTGCACTGCCATTTGGTTTTGAATCTGTAGGAGTAAAAGTTGAAATGTTATTAAACTCTGTTGAATCGCCTTCAGTTGTGAAAATCATTGCAAATGTAGATTTTGTATAATATTCAAGCGTGTATTGCAAATCATTATTATACATAAGCCTTGCAATTTCTGCAAGTTCAACTCCATTTACATCCACTTCATACAAATAAACAAATTGATGCTCAGCATCATTAGTTCTATATGTAATATATTTGTATGCAAAATATCTCTCTTCTACACCTGACGAAGCATCAGTATTCAATGTATACCTCATCATCACACAATCATCAATGCAGTAATCAGTAATATCAACAGAATCATAAGCTCCAAAAGATGTCATGATTCTCTTGTTTTTGAAATCAACTCCAACATATTTGTTTCCTGCGTCAGTGTTGAAAGTTGAATTAAAACTTTGGTTTGTGCCAGCCACAGCACCCATTTCATGATAGACACCAGTTTTGCTTTTTATAGCCACATTCTTCCAATTTGAAACCATTGGAGAGAAACCCAAATAAACTCCAGCACCAATCGTTACAGAATTTGTGTGAAGAATTCTGCCAATCGAGAAATTTATAATATAATCACCAATCAAATTGTAAAAATAAACTTCTCCGCCATCGCTATCGAATAACAAAGTCCCAAAATTTTTGTCATATACTACATTGTCTCTATAAACCCCAGCTGTAGTATTCGCAGCGAAACTGTATCCTTCGTTAAGTTTTACCTTCAATTTAAGCCAATCACCAGATTTTGCACTATAAAGAGTGTTGAATGAAAAACTCATTTGATTGTTTTCAAGTGAAACATTTGATGCTGAAACAGATTTTTCTTCATCACTTGAGATAAACTCAATAGAATCAATAGCTTCATTTAAATCAAAATCGCCTGCAAATTTTTTGTCAACATCACTGCTTACTATTTTTTCAAACTTTACAACAAATTGCTTGTCTTCTTCACTTGTTCCTTGCCAATCCACAAAGACAATCTTGTTTTCATTGATAATATCTTCAACAGTTTCATCTTCAATCAAATCGCCAAAGTTTGATGAAGAATAGTTTCCATAAAGATTTGCTTTTCCATTTGCACCTTTTGTAAAAGTAAAATCTCCATTTCTTAATGTCTTTGTCTGTCCATTTGCATCTATATATTGAGGAATATTTCGAATATCTTCATTTTCATAATCACTGAAATTTGAATCATACTCTGCATAAAAAATCTTATAAACAGCATTTTTTATTCCTGTAACACTTCCAGTCGTGTCAACCTTAACCAAAGAATTTGCATGATAATTATATGCTTGCCATGGTTCATCTTTAGGTGCAAAAGCCCCAAGTTCATATGCATTGTAAACAACTTTTACTTGAATAGCAGTGCTAGGATTAACTTTCCCGGGATTATCTGGATCAAAACCATTATTTTCCCAAGTTACACTCAAACCACTTGTAACAGAATTTCCTATTGTAAAGTTTAATGTCAGTTCTGATACTTTTTTGCCTTTTGTTGAAATCATCAAACTCTGAACTTCATTGTTTGCTGTGTAAACATAACTCTTTGCCTTGAAACCTTTTTTGATAACTACATCACCTGCAGTTGTAGAAAGTTGTGGCAAACTTGCACCAAATGTGTTGTCAATTTTTTGAGTAATGACATCTACTTTTACATCTTCGCTTCCCCATTCAGAATTTCCATTTTCCCAAACCATATTCTTATATTTGCTGTCTTGCGGAAGCACCAAAAGATGATAATTTGCTCTATACAAAATTTTGGTTGTTTTAGTTACTTTCCCACTTTGGTCAACTTCTTGATTCATTTTATAAAAGTTTCCGCCCACGCCATCAATAGCAATATCATATCCATAATAAATGTTTGCATTTGCTCCTTTTTCAGTTTTCGAAAGGTCAAAATTTTCTTTTACAATATTTCCTATCAGACTTGTATTGTTTTTTCCATAAAAAACATACAATGTGGCGCTATCCGAAACTTTTCCAACTGGATTTACAGAAACCGTCTCGTCTCCCAAAGTATATTCAGCATTTGATGTATCAATACAATTGACAATATATGTATTGCCTTTTACCAAACCAATAAAAGATCCAACTTGTCCTTGACTCCCTGGATTGATAAGTGTTGTTCTGATATAATCCACTTGTCTAAGTTGCAAATTTTTGATAACAGCATTTTCTGTCACACCAAAAAGTCCATGATAACTAAATGTTTCTTGCAAAGAACATGTCAATCCATAAATAGAATGGTTGTTTCCATCAAACACTGCACTAAATGGAGTTGCAATGCTTCCGATTGGTTGCCAAGTTTTACCTGACAAATCAATATCATTTTGCAATGCGTAATATTTTCCACTTGCATAATTGAAAGAAACCCAACCAAGGTCAGCCGCTGTTTCAATCAAATATGGAGATTCTGCTGTTCCTGAACCTTTCAATGGATTTGTTGTGCTATATTCATCATCATTATTTGGATTTCCTGCATTATAAGAATCACGAATATATGGCAAGCCAGTATTGATGCCAGCAGTAATTCTCCATACTAAATTAAAATCCCAAGAATCTTCTTCCCCTGACCCATCATCTCTTGTTTGCGTCCAATAACGAATATTATTATAAAAGCCTGCAGTTCGTGCCAACTGATTAAGTTGTTCACCAAAATCAGCACCAAGGGCAGCTGTTGCAGATTTTTCATCAATAAGCTTCCCATTTCTCAAATAACACTCCGCAGCATTCGTAGAATACAAACTTTTAAGTGTCATGCTCGATTTATTTTGAGTTGGTGTATAGAAAACTGTTGTCACAGCATTTTTTTGATAATCCTTCAATTTTTCGGCATTAACAGCACCAAAATTAAAAGAATCCAAAAGACTAACCGAATTTTTAACTACTGTGTTTGGAACAAATCCAACAAGTCCTCCTACTGATCCATTTCTAGTGTTTAATGTATAATTTATATCAGAAGCATTGTAGCAGTTTTTAATTGCAAAATATGCAGCAGCCATACTTGAACCTTGATAAGGTAAAACTCTGCCTACCAAGCCACCTGTTCTTACAGCAATGTTTTGAGTAACACTGTCATTTATTCCAGCAACATTTATTTCACCAAAATTGTAAGAATTGTAAATAGCTGTATAGTGAGTCGTATCCATTGCTGAAGCAGAACCAACAAGACCACCAATGTCACCAGCAATGCCAACTTTTACATTCACTTCACTTTCTGAATAACATCCGTAAAGACTAGCATGAGTTCCAGCCCCCAAAACACTTCCAAAAGAGAAAGTGCTTGATGTGCTTGAAGAATCAATTTTGCCATCAACGTCAAGAGAAGATTTGATATTTACAAGCTTTCCATTTGAGCTTTGACCAACCGTCCCTCCAATATATGCTGTTGCGTTTGCCGACAATGCAAGGTCAACTGACATTGTCCCAATCGCAGAACAATTTTGTATATATGTATTTCCATAACTACTTTCGTTTTGTGCACTATTTGAAACTTTAATTTGTCCAACAAGAGCACCAACATAATAATCTGTCAATGAAGAAGATGTCTTAACTTCAACTTCACAATTTTTTAAATGAACACCTTCAATTCTTCCATATTCTCCCACATAACCAAAAAGTCCAGTATATTTTTGAGTTGTTGAAAGTTTCATATTATAGATTGAATGTCCCTCACCATTAAATCTTCCTTGAAAAACATTCACACTGTTACCAATCGGAGTCCACAGATGACCATCAAAATCTAGGTCTGTTTCAAGATGAATAATTTTGCTGAATCCAGTTTCACTTTTGAAAGTTTGTCCATTGTTTACGAGATAAGCAAAATAAGAAAAACCCTTGGCACTGCGAATATAATACTCTGTCGCATTGTCATCATAAAAATCCGCACTCGTGAGATCATTTGCATTTGTAACAGTCCTACCGTCCCAAACACTAGTATCCAAACTTATTGCGGAAGCATTTCCAGTTTGCAAATTGAAATAGCCTAAAGTTCCACAAATTCCAAATATAAAAATGAGTAAAGCCAGCAATTTCCTTTTCATCTCTTTCTCCTTGATTTAGGTAGACTCCTAAATCTATTTCAATTATACAAAAATTTAAGAAAATAAACAAATAAAAATTTATAAAATATATATATTTTTAATATATATATAAAATTGCTTTTTAAACATAAACACAGCACATTCAGAGATTTTGTTTGGATTTTTTATAACATTTTTCATGAATATAATTTTTGATTTTAAAAATTTTCAAAAAAATAATAAAAAATACGCAATTTTTTCAAATTTTTTGCGTATTTTCGGTTGATTTTTTACGTTTTTCTAAAAGCGATTTATTTTTAACTTAAAAATTTTGTATAATCAATGCCCATTGCATCTTTCATTTTAGCCAAAGTTTCTTGAGCAACTTTGCGTGCCTTTCTGCCATTTTCAAACAACATTTCATATATTGCATCAACATTTTTCTCAAGTTCTGCTCTTTTTTCTCTTATTGGAGCAAGCAATTCTTGCAAAACATTATTCAAAAACAACTTAATTTTCACATCACCAAGCCCACCTCTTCTATAATGTTCTTTCAATTCGTCCAAATTCTTATATTCTGGAAGATATTTCACAAAAGATTCATCAGTAGCAAAAGCATCAAGATAAGCAAAGACAACATTTCCCTCAACTTTTCCTGGATCACTAACCTTCAAATGGTCAGGATCAGTATACGCACTCATAACTTTTCTTTTAATTTCTTCTGCCGAATCCTTCAAATAAATGCAATTTCCAGCAGATTTGCTCATTTTTGCACTTCCATCAATGCCACAAAGTCTTCTACAAGCATTATTTGCTGGCAAAAGGGGCTCTGGCATTGTAAAAATCTCTTTTCCATATACATTCTGGAAGGATCTAGCAATTTCTCTAGTTTGTTCCAACATTGGAAGCTGATCCTCTCCAACAGGCACAATGCTTGAATTGAACGCCAAAATATCTGACGCTTGGCTAATTGGATAACACAAAAAACCAACAGGCATTGTGTTATTAAATCCTCTTTGTTTTACTTCATCTTTTACAGTTGGATTTCTGTTTAATCTTGAAACTGTAACCAAATTCATAAAATACATCGTCATTTCTGCAAGCTCTGGAACTTGTGATTGAATAAAAATATCAACCTTGCTTGGATCAATTCCAGCAGAAAGATAATCAATAGCTACTTGAATAATATTGTTTTTGATTTTGTCAACATTATCGACGTTGTCCGTAAGTGCTTGTGTATCTGCAATCATTATATAAAATTTGTCATAATCACTAGCATTTTGCAATTTGAGACGATTTGCAATCGAGCCAACATAATGTCCAATATGCAAATTGCCGGTAGGCCTATCGCCAGTCAATATTACTTTTCCCATTTTAATTTCTCCATTTATTTTATTTAAATAAAAATATCAAAAAATGCACATTTTTCAAAGAAAATAATTAAAAAATACCATAGAAATTATAATTTTTAATTTTAAAATACATTTATTCGCCTCTATTTTAGGTATTTCTAGCAATTTAAACTTATTTTTAATTAAATTATTCAAAAATAATTATTAAATTAAATAAAATATCAAAAATAATGCGTAAAAATTGATTTTTTATTATTAAAAATATTATTTTTTATGCAAATTCTGCCATTCTTTGCAAAACTTCTTTTTCTCCCAAAAGACTCATTATCTCAAACAAATCAGGAGAATTTTTTCTACCTGTAATTGCAACTCTGATATATTCACAAACTGTCGCAACATTTCCTTTATATTTATCTGGATTTGCTTTAAAATCTTTGTTGTCAGTTGCATAACCGAGTTCGGCAGCCATTTTCTTTATGTTTTCAAACCAAACTTCTTTTGAAGAAAGATTGAGATATTTTTTATATTCTCTCAAAACTTTTTCAAAGTCTTTTTTCTTATCTTCATCAAGTTCATAATGAGTAGGATCACTAAACATATAATCATACAACTCAAAAAACATACTCCACTTGTAGATATCTTTTCTTGGTTTTGGTTTTTCTCTGTCAATGTTCAAAATTTTGGTTACGTATTCCTTATCTTTAACTAAATAGTCAACATTTTCCAAAGAATATTCTCTCGCCCAAGCAAGTAAGTCAGCATAGCATCTGTCAGCCGAATATCTTGAAATAATTTCTTTTGACACATCATTAAGTTTCACAAAGTCAAAAATTGGTGTGTTTGCAGTAATTTTAAAGCCGTCAAAAGGAAATTCCATAATATCTGCTGTTGGATTTTTTGCACGCCATGTCTCAAAATTTGAATTTATAAGGTTTGTCAAATATTCAATAACCGCTTCTTTGTCATATCCTTCTTTATCAAAAAATCTCATGTCTGCTTCAGGATGTTTTCTCTTTGAAATCTTGATTTTGTTTCCCTTTTCATTAAATTTGTAAATCAATGGTGTGTGAATGTATTTTGGTTGTTTAAAGCCCAAAGCATTGAAAATTTCTACATGAAGTGGATAAGATGGCAACCATTCTTCTCCACGAACAACAACTGTTGTTCCCATCAAAGTATCATCGACAGCATGAGCAAAATGGTAAGTTGGAATCAAATCATCTTTAAGCAAAATTGCATCCATGCTGTTTTCAATAATTTCAACATCACCTTTTGCACCATCATGAAATTTAATCTTTTTTGTTCCATCTCCAGCAGATTTCAAACGAATAGCAAACTTTTTGCCTTCTTTTAAATATTTTTCAATTTGTTCCAAAGTAAGATTTCTGCAAGGGTCTTTATCTTCGTTGATACCAACCGCAAACTTCTTCTCTCTCTTTTCTTTGACATCTTTCAAGCCTTCAGTTTTCTTGCAAAAACATGGGAACGCTTTACCTTCGCTAACCAATTTCTTGGCATACGCTTTGTAAATCTCTTGTCTTTCACTTTGATAATAAGGGCCATATTCTCCAACAGTCACGCCACCTTTAAGTTCGTATTCATCAGGTGTGAAACCATATTCATTCAAAATTCCCATGATAATTGCACTTGCTCCAGAGATTTCTCTCTTTTGGTCAGTGTCTTCAATACGCAACATGAAAACACCACCACTTCTTTTTGCAATATTGTAATCAATCAATGCTTGGAAAAATCCACCAAGATGCATATAACCTGTTGGACTTGGTGCAAATCTAGTTACACATGCACCGTCTTTTAATTCTCTTTTTGGATATCTTTTTTCAATTTCTTCAACAGTCAATTTGTTGTCTGCAAACAATAAGTCTGCCAATTTTTTGTAATCCATTTTTATCTCCTATTTTAAAATTAAACTCACTTTTCAGTGAGTTTTCTTTTTAATAAACAATATTTGCTACAGTTTCCATGAAATTTGTAAGTGAAATATTGATAAATTGTTCCATCTTTTCCAAATAAACTTCTGCCAATTTGTTTGATTTTTTGTATGCTTCCAAGTCGTTATCAAAATCTACAGCAAGTTTGCTGATATTAAATTTTTCCAATGCTTTGAAATATGCATCTGCTTCAACAAAGAAGTTTTCAGCAAGATTGAAAAGATTGTTCATTTCATCAGTTGTTAAAATTTGTAATGTTTCGCCAGAACTAACAAAACGGCTTTTATAAGTTTCAAATTGGTCATTTAATTTTGTAAGCAAAACATTAATTCTTTGTTTTGTAGCGGTATCTTTTTGAGCATTCCAGTTTAAATTGTTTTCAATTTCTGTAATTTTAAATTCACTAAACACTGGCAATAGTTTTGCTCTGATATATTCTTTAACAATTTTTGTATCATTTTCTGTTGGCGCAGTATTTTTGAGCAAGTCAAAAATTTCTGTGTTTTCAATAGTTTTTGCCATTTGAGTAGAAAGTTCTATATTCTTGCTGACAAGTTTTCCATAATCTTTCTTAAATTCTCTCAAATAAGCCAAACTTGACTTTTCAGTAATTTCATTTCCAAATTGTTCAAAATAATTCATGAAATTTCTTCTTGCAAGCACAAAATCTTCAATAGTTTTTGTGTAAGAAACAATTTTTCCATTGAGTTTTGTGAGTGATTTCTTCATTTTTTCAGTCAAATTGTCTTCAGTTAAAGTTTTGATGTATTCTTTGTTGTTGTCAATATAATCATTTGAAATGACAAGTGTCGCATTGTAAATATCACGCAATTCAACATACCCATCTTTATTTTCTGTGATATATTTGTCAACCGTTTCACCATATTTGATAAGATAATCAGTGTTAATCCCTTCACAAATTCCTTGTGTAAACACAGTCTCATATTTTGTGTAAGTATCTTCAAGAGCTTTAATATTGTTTTGAACAGTTGTGAGTGACACTTCGCCACAACCAGAAAGTCCAAACAAAGTGCAAACAGAACACAAACACAAAACCAAACTTAATCCTATTTTTTTGAGTTTCATAAACACCTCCTACGCTTCTATATTTCCAGCAAGGAAAGAATTGTATTTTGTTTCCCAGCCGTTTGCTTTTTCTTTGATAGTTTTTACATTTTCTTGAGCAGTGGTATTGTAATTAAATCTCAAAATGATTGATTCTTTGCTTTTTGTCATATAGTTGTTTGTAAAATTATATAAATTTGTTCCGCAATCGCTATCTGTTCGCAAATCAGTTATTGTTTTTTCAGCGAGTTCGTCAAATGTTTCAAAAATCAAAGATGTAAGTTCGTTATTTAAAATTTTTGAAGGCACTGACGCCTCATAAACATTGTCCAAACGAGTAAAAGCATTCATTGTGTAGTTAAACAAATTTTTCATATAATCTTTGCAATTTGTCCAAGTGTTTGCTTCCCAATAAGCACTTCCACCAGTGATTTCTTTGTTCTCCTCAATAAATTTTGCCAATTTCTTTGCACATTCTTGACCTTTTGAGAAATTTTCTTGAATTTTCTTTCTGTTGTCTTTGTAAACATTGGTAAATTCCGTATAAACCATTTCTCTATTAAAAAACTCACCAGCAACCACAAATGTTCTGTAAGACATTTGGTAATTTTTTGTTTCGTTTTTCTCTTCAACAGCAGTAAGGTTTGTTGAAACACTACTCAAATATTCATCTATTATCTTATAGTTTTCGTTTTCTGCGTTAAGATAACCATTTCCCCTTCCAACATAACTGTTTAAGTTTTCTGCAAGTGCTTTTGTATCCTTTTCTTTAAACAAATTGATAAAAACCCCCGTAAGAACAGCAGCAACAATTACCAAAATGAGTATTATTGAAAATCCTCTTCTTTTCATCTTTCCTCCTATTATTCTTCTGTAACAACCTTTTCATCATGGTTGAGATAAGTTGTATATTCTCCAACCCATTTGAGTTTAACTTCACCAGTACTTCCGCTTCTGTGTTTTGAAATAAGAAGATAAGTTGTGCCAGGTTCATCATCAGTTGAAACATCGTTATATTTTTCAGGATTGTACAAGAACAAAACAATATCGGCATCTTGTTCGATCGAACCAGAATCTCTAAGGTCAGACAAAACAGGTTTGTGTCCTTCAAAACCTTGACGCAATTCTACCGCACGGGAAAGTTGAGAAAGCAAAATGATAGGAACATTCAATTCTTTCGCAGCGACTTTCAAAGTTCTTGTAATATCGCTGACCTCTTGGTTTCTCGAATCTCTTGAATTTTTCCCCATTGTCATCAACTGCAAATAGTCGATAACAATCAAATCAAGACCTTCTGTCATTTTGAGTTTTCTACATTTTGAAATAATTTCAAAAGGCGTAACCATTGAAGAATCGTCAACAAATATTGCACTTTGAGCCAACTTCTTTTCGGCAGTCCAAATTCTTTTCCATTCTTCAGAGTCCATATCGCCTTTCAAAATATGTCCAAGATTAACCTTGGCAAGTGAAGACAGTGCTCTTTGCATAAGTTGTTCTCTTGACATTTCAAGGTCAAAAATTGCAACTTTCTTTTCATCGTTTACTGCTGCATTTACTGCAATATTCATTGCAAAAGATGTTTTTCCGACACCAGGACGAGCAGCAAGCAAAATCAAGTCGCTTTTTTGTAAACCATTTGTGATTGCATCAAATTCTTTATATCCAGTTGGAATACCTCTCATCTTGCCTTTGTTTTCTGCAAGTTCGGAAATTTGTTTCAAAACATTTGTAAGAGTTCCACCAGGTTTGCCGACAAGTTCCAAATCAGATGCAGTTTCTTTTTGTGACAAGTCAAAAACTTTTTTCTCAGCAAACTGCATTGCTTGTTCGCCGTTTTCACTATCAAAAGCATTTCTTATAATTTCTTGTGATTCAAAAATCAAGTGACGTCTAATAGAATTGTTCTTGACAATATCCATATAATGTTGGAAATTTGCCGCTGATGGAACAACGTTTGTAAGATATGTGATATAATCAATTCCACCGATTGTTTCGAGTTTTTTCTCAACTTCAAGTTGGTTTGTCAATGTAACAAAATCGACAGGTATGCTTTTGTTGTAAATTTTAAGCATACTGTCATAGATGTTTTTGTGTGACTCTGTGTAAAAATCGTCTGGATACAGCTTTGCAAAAATTTCCATCTGTGCATCATTGTCAAGCAAAATACAACCAAGCAATGCTTGTTCTGCTTCTAGACTGTTTGGTAAAATTTTATAATCTGCCATTTAAAACCTCCATCAATCGGAAAAAGGGTCTTTCTTTTTGCTCATGCGTTCTTCTTTTCTCTTGTCGAGTTTTGAGCACACCCATGTGTAGAAAAAGAAAAGGATAAACAAGACAACAACCAAGACCAAAATATTGAGCCATTGAGGTACTTTTTGCCACACCATCAAAACCGAAATAACCATTGCAGGAATAAATACTATCAGCAAAAATAAGCCAAGTCTTTTGAGTTTCTTTTTAAGTTCTTGTTTCTCCGAATTTTTCATTGATATCCTTTAATAGTTTAAGTATAACAATATTTGAATTGTTTGTCAATTTTTAAATAAAAACAACCTTTGAAAAATAAGAAAAAAGAGGTAAAAAACCTCTTAAATTTCTCCACGCATAATTTTCCCACGTTCTCTAAGTCTCAAATTGTGGTCAAGAATAATTTTTCTGATTCTGATTGACTTTGGAGTAACTTCCAAATATTCATCATCACCCAAAAATTCGATGCAATCTTCCAAACTCATAACTCTTGGTGGTGTAAGACGCAAAGCGTCATCACTTCCAGAAGCACGGCAGTTTGAAAGATGCTTTGTTTTGCAGACGTTGACAACAATATCTCCACCCTTTGGGTTTGTTCCAACAACCATTCCGGCATAAACATCAGTGCCAGCACCAATAAAGAGCTCCCCTCTTTCTTGAGCATTGTAAAGTCCATAAACAATAGCTTTGCCTTGTTCGTGAGCAATCAAAGCACCAAAATCACGGCGGTTAATTTCTCCCTTGTATGGTTCGTAGTCATGGAAAATTGAGTTCATGATTCCTTCACCACGAGTGTCAGTCAAAAATTCTGATTTAAATCCAAAAAGTCCACGAGATGGAATCAAAAATTCCATTCTCATACGGCTTCCATGCGGAGTCATATTTTGAAGGTCACCCTTACGAGTTCCCATTTTGTTCATGACTGTTCCTACGCAGTCTTCTGGAACATCCAAATACAACAAATCAATAGGTTCACATTTGACACCATCAATCATTTTGAGCAAAACTTTTGGTTGACTAACTTGAAATTCGTAACCATCTCTTCTCATGTTTTCAATCAAGATTGACAAATGCATTTCACCACGACCACAAACCTTAAACTTTTCAGCCGTGTCACCATCTGTAACTCTCAATGAAAGATCTTTAACCGCTTCTTTATACAATCTGTCTCTCAAGTGTCTTGATGTGACAAACTTTCCTTCTTTACCTGCAAATGGGCTGTCGTTTACCATAAATGTCATTTCAACGCTTGGTTCTGCAATCTTAACAAATTCGATTGGTTCAACAGCAGATTCATCACAAATTGTGTCGCCGATAGTAACATCTTCAAGTCCAGCAACACAGACAATTTCACCAAATTGTGCTTTTTCAACTGGCACACGTTTGAGTCCTTCATAAACATAAAGGCTGACAATCTTTGATCTGACTTTTTTGCTTGGGTCATGATAGTTGCAAACAACAACATTTTGTCCAACTCTTATTTCGCCTCTGTCAATTTTTCCTACTGCCAATTTTCCAACATAGTCATTGTGTTCTGCAGAAGAAACAAGCATTTTGAGTGGTTTGTCAATTTCTCCTTGTGGTGCCGGAATGTGTTTGATGATAGTTTCAAAAAGTGGCTTCATATCTGTTCCAACAACATTAGGGTCTGTTGATGCAATACCTTGTCTTGCAGATGCAAAAACAAATGGAGAGTTGAGTTGATCTTCATCAGCATCAAGTTCCAAGAAAAGTTCCAAAACTTCATCAATAACTTCTTTTACTCTGGCATCCGGTCTGTCAATCTTGTTGATGACAACAACAACTTTAAGTTTGAGTGCAAGAGCCTTTTCCAAAACAAATCTTGTTTGTGGCATTGGCCCTTCAAAAGCATCAACAACCAACAAAACGCCATCAACCATCTTCAAAACTCTTTCTACTTCACCACCGAAGTCAGCGTGTCCTGGAGTGTCGATAACATTGATTTTTGTTCCGTTATAAAAGCAAGAAGTATTTTTTGACAAAATAGTAATACCCCTTTCTCTTTCAAGTGCGTTGCTGTCCATAACTCTGTCTTCAACGACTTGGTTTTCTCTAAATACATTTCCTTGTTTCAAAAGTTCGTTAACCAAAGATGTTTTGCCGTGGTCAACGTGTGCAATAATAGCGACATTTCTAATCCCTGTGTTTTCCATTTATCGTTTCCTTTCCTTATACATTTACAACTTAAATAGTATAACACTTTTCAATGTAAAACACAATATTTATAATAAAAAAATTTTTACAACTTTAAAATATCTTGAGAAAATTGTGGACAAATTTTTATGATTACTTCTTTTTCTTAAAACAAAAAAGTGCACCAATGACACCAATGAGCACAAAACTTAATACAAAAATATACCAAATTGGTTTGTTGACTTCTTTGACATAAAATTCGATTTCAGGATTTTCTTTTATCTCATTTATGTCCTTTGCAAAAACATTGTGGAAAAGTCCGTCGCTTTTATACATTGTAGAAGATTTTAGGTTTGCATTTTGACTCCCAAAATCGTAAACAAAAATAGAATCATCAAACGCTTCCAAAAATTTAGTTTTCTTTTCAGCATCAACAATATTATCCTTGCACCACGACTCAACAGCCATAGCACAAATTTGTTTGACATCACTTGCAGACTTTTCAGAAAAAGGAAAGTTTGTTTTTAGCGTCAGTTTTTTAATAAAAAATCCAGATATTTTTGTTTGTGATTTGTTTCCATTTTTATCATCTTCATCAACACCAAAAAACCGATTTTGTGCATCAGGGCTATCAAATTTTATTGCAAAACCCACTCCATCAATATCAGCAAAATAAAGACAATTTCCAACACTTACACCATCAACATTTTTCTTTTTGCTGTTTTGTGACAAAGCATTGACATAGGTCGTTAAATAAAATCTATATGTCTTTATCTCATCATTTGAAAACCCTATTTCTTGCATTTTCGCAGAGTTTAAAGGAAAGACATATGCCAAAACAATCTCTCCATCAAGGTTTGTTTGACGAAGAATTCTAAACGCATTTTTCTCCAAAATCACAGCATTCCCACTTGGTGGATTTTGATTTTTAGCATTTGCAAAACCAAGGTTATTTAATGAAAAACCAATCATAAGAAATGTTATTAAAAAAAGAATATAAACAGATTTTTTCACAATCTATTTATACTCTTTTTATTTTTCTTATATGCTTTCAGAGTGAAAATTATTTTGCGTAAATCTCGCCTTTAAACAAACTTGAAGAGTTTTCATTGACATTTATCAAAGTGAATTTTTCTCCCTTTGCGTTTGTGTCTGCAGAATTTGCAAGTTCTTGCATTGTCCCACGGCCAAGGTCCGCCACACCAGCAATGTAAACAACATTATAATTTGTTGTTCTTGTGTTTTCAATCGTGATGTGAAAATAATTTGTACACCTACGAAGTGTCGCAGTCGAAGTGTTTGTAACAACCACACCTGCAACTTGAATTGTATTGTTTATTGACTGACTTGTCACTTTGATTGATTGTTTTGTTGTGTCATTGATCCCCACAGAGCAATCTTCAATCGTGCCATAGTTTGTAAATGCAATTCCGCTGACAAAAATCAATTGAGATTTAGAACCATCAGAAATTGACATTGAGGTCTTTACACTGCAATTTGAGATGTTTGCCAAATAACCAGAGTTGATTGAAACGATTCCGCTGTAAACCATAATAACTCTTTCGTCATCAGCAATAAATCCAACAAACTTGCTGTCAAAACCTACAAGGTTGACATTTTTGATTTTTCCATTGTTTACAATTGCAAGTCCTGCCATGAGTGAGTCGTTTGCAATAATTTCGTTTGCATAGGAAACATCAATGTCCAAATTGTTTATCGAAGATTTTGATGTCAAAGTTTCAAACAAACTTGTGCCATAACCATATGTAAATGATGTTTCAGATGTTGGTCCCAAAACATTCCCATCAGAAATTGTTATGTTTTTGCTCAATGCTTCAACGCCATTTGAAATGTAAGAAATTTTATAACCATTGCCTTCCAAAACGCCATCAAATTCTCCCTTAAACAAAATGCCATTAAGGTATGATTCTGTATCATTTGCGTCACTTAAAACGACATTTGTTTCCAATGAGAAATAGAATTGTCCCGCTTCCTCAATTTGTCTTGCATTTTCAGAAAAATTAGTAAGCATAGCAGGTTTCTTCATTCTCTTCTTGATGTTCAAGAATTGCTCTTTGCTGAAAATACGGTAAGGAGCGGAACTTGTTCCGTCTCCGCTTGCAAACAAATTAAATGAGACATAATTCTCTCCGCTTGTGCTCGTGTATACCAATTCGGAAGATTGAATATTTGAATCACCAAGCTTAATACGGACTTTGAAAGAAATCCTGTCAGAAACAATTGTTGGAGTAAATGTGTTTTCTGTTGTTGTGTAAGTTCTTAAAATCAAGTTTGGTTCTTCGCCATAAGAAACTTCAACGATATAAACAGGTTTAACAATATTTGTTGCATCAACATAATATGTGCCTTTGTTTTGAAGTTCAATCAAGCTCTTACCGTCTTTTGTTTCCAACACTTTAAACAACACATCTGTTGTCAAAGTACTCTCTTCCATTTCAACATCTTTAAGAGTATAACTCTTTGAACTGATATAATAAATTTCTTGTTGGTAATAAATTTTCGTGTAACTTTCAGCAATTTCATCGACAGTTATAATTGTATCTTTTGCAAGAGTGATATTTGATGCTTCTTGCAAAGTTGTATCATTATACAAAACTGTTTCTCCCGTCAAAACATTTTCTTTCATGATACGCTTTGTTTTGACTTCTTCTTTCAATGTGTAATAACCATTGTATTCCCATGAAAAGACTTGTTGTTCCGCATCCCATTCAATCTTTCCATTTTCTCCCCAGCTTGAGCGTTGAAGAATAAACTCTTTGCTTAAATCGCTGTAAAGCGTGTTTTCCGCATCGCAACTTGTCTTGAATGTCAATTTTGCAATTTGGTTGTCTGTGATAACTATATAATTTTTTACATAATCATCTGGATATGATGTCAAAAGTGCAGCATCATCTTCACTCTTCAAGATATAAATCTTGTGTTGTCCACCAACAAAGTCAACGGTTGTTTCTTTTGTGTCTTCTCCACTAACAATTTGGATAGAAAGTGTAACTTTGTTTGTGTTTGCATCTTCATAATAATTTGACAAATCCAATGTTTCAAACACACCTTCAGATGTAATTGTATAATTATCTTGAGAAATTGTTTTAAGTTTTGTTATTTCTTTTGCTCTAGCAAATGATTTAATAACTACATCTTGGTTCCCAACGCCTTGAGTTGTATAAACCTTGATTGTCTGCAAACCGTCTTTCATTTCTCCAGCATATTCAACAAATTTAATTTTGAAAATGTTTTTGTTGTTGTCATAATCTTTTGTAATTGTCTCTACAACAAAATCACCATTGATTTTCTTTTCATTTGAATCTGTCACAATAAATGAATATTTTTCAAAGAATGCTGATTGTTCTTCAATTTCCGCATCCACTGTGTATGTCCAATAAAGTGAGCCATTTAAAACTGTCAAAGAGTCTTCGTCAATTGGTGCAATTCTATCAATCTTCTTCAATACTGCACCATTGCCCATAAGGACATAAAGAGCAGAGTTTGCATATTGAACATTTCCGCTTGCATAACCACCTTCAATCAACTCAACATACTTTTCTGTAGGTCTATCTTTTGTAACATTTAATGCCAAAGCTTGAACAGTAGCCTTCAAATAAGTTACTTCTCCAGTGTCAACAAGTTGTTCTTCTTTGATAAGTGAGAAGTCAAATTCTGATTTTGTTGTGTAATAGAAATATTCGATTCCAACATTTGTTTCTGTCATGCCTTCTTGTGTGTTTGATTCTTTATATTGTGCAATTGTAACTTTGTAAACAACTTTTGCGTTTGTGTCTTGCGGTAATTCAAACACTTCTGCACCCGTTCTACCATTTATACTAGCCCATTGCAAAAGCCCATTTTCAACACGCACTGTTTGAACAGCATCAATCATTGTCGCATCAAGTTTTGCAAATTGACTTCTGATTGCGATGTTTTTAGGACTAGATTCTCCGCTTACTGCGTCTTTGCAATAAATCTTTCTCAAATAATATTCTGAAGCATCTTTTTCGATGTTTACAGAAGCTGTTGTTCCTATGCTTGAAACATAAAATTCTTTTGCGTTTTCTTCTGTGTTTTTGTAATCATAATCTGCATTTGTAAGTTCCATTCCAGTTGTGCCGACTTCGTAATACAACAAGTCTCTTGCACAATTTTCATCAGAGAACATTATCTTTGATGCTGGGTCAGAATTGTAAAGGATATAGTTGTATATGTTTCCATCTGAATAACAAATTTGTGTTGATGTGTTACCTTCGGTTGCAACTCCAAGCATGCTGATGTTTGCAGAGTCATCTATTCCAATGTAACCCATATTGTTGTTGAGTCTTGGTGGAGCGAGTTTGTAAACATTGTTTACTTGCAAGATTTCGCTATCAACAAAAATTGTATTTGCCTTAACTTCTCCAATGTTTACAAATCTGATGTAATCATAAAGTCCATATCCAAGACCTTCAAGTGAATATCTTGAAGAAACCATGCTTCCTTCAATTTCTGTCACACCTTCGGTGCTACTTGTGTTTTTCTTGTAAATTATGCTTGTTTTACGGTTGTTAATTCCGCCCCAGACAAATTCACCATTTGAAATGGTAAATGTTTGTCCAAAACTTAACAATACCAAATTGAAAAACTCTGATTTACTTGAAAGAGAATAATCATTTCCAACTGCAAAGATTTGCATCTTATAGTTGGTTCTGTTTATCTCTTCGTCATAAACACCCAAAATTGAGTTTCCAGAATTGTGGTTTATGTAGAACATCAAATATGTACCATTTTGTGTTTGCTCACCATTCAAATCAGTTTCATAAACTGAAACGGTTTTCCCTGTCTTTGAGCCTTGCAAACTTAAACTATAACTTGAAATACCTTTTGTGATTGAGAATACATGTGTGTTGCCAGCATCATCATAAATTTTGAATTTGTAGTTTTCCGCAATCTCTTTTACATATGCACCGTCGACATAATTGTAAATCTCACTCTTCTTTATCAAAACTTTATAAGCATTGATTGCTTTGTCAGTTGTCCCTTCGCTCTTGATTGCCTTGATTGAAGGTTCACCATTTACATACAAAATGTTTTCTTTGTTTTTGTTCTCAAATTTATACCAAGAAGAATTGAGTGTCTTTGTGTTCCCAAGCAAACAGTAGTCAAGTTTATAATTCCCAAGTTGTACTGATTCAAACAAATCATCAAATAAAACTGATGAGTTTGCAATTCCGTGACTCCCATTTTGAACAAAGGTTGAAAATTCGCTAATAATCTTTCCTATCACACTTGTTCCTGAATTTGTATACAACGCTTTCAACTGCTTTTCAACATCATAACCATTTGCTGTTCCAAATTCAAAAAGGTCGGTCAAAAGGTGTTTTGCATTAATATCAAAAACTTTTCTTACACCCTCTGTTCCTCCATTGATTGAAGTAAATCTCAATCTCAATTTTATTTCGTTGTTTAAAAGTTGAGAAATAGTGAATGTGAATGGACTTGTAAATACAGTTTCTGTCAACCCTTTTGCAATTTCTCCATAATCTCCTTCTTGTGTCAAAGCCTTATAGAAGTCTCCGTTTTTGTCCCAATCAATAATAAGTTTTCCATCTTTCATTTGAATTGAAGATTTCATTTGATTTTTATAAACCAAAACTGGAGCAGAAATTCCACCTTTAACTTCGGTTACAAAAACTTTGATAGATGAAAGCATATATGGATCTTTACTTATGCTTTGAACTGCAATGTAATAGCAACTTTCTGTTGAAGTGTATTCTGACGCATTGAAGAACAAATTTTCTGTGTCAAAATATGTATAGTCGTTTCCTTCTACACCTTGCATAAAGTAAACATAATATTTTTGTGTTTTTTCACCACTTGGTGTCCAATAAAGATTTCCATTTATAAGATTCAAAGTCTTTACAACAGCAAGTCTTTCAAAAACAAATTCTTTGTCAGAGCTTGCCGAGAGCCAGTCGGAAAGAATGAATTTATAGTTATCTTCTGTTGTTGATTTTGAAACTTGAATTCTTGCAAACTCAATCTTAAATGAGCCTGTAAGGTTTGCTAAATCTTCATCTTCAAACAAAGCGGAAATATTTACAACAAAGACATTTTGTCCGTCAAAATATTCATTGCCAATCATTTGTGCTTTTGTGAAGAACTTGATTGTTGAGAACAACTTTTCTTCACCAGTAAATGGTTCTTCTGGTTCAATTGGCGTTTCACCTGGATTGCCATCTCCTTCGTTTCCGCCGTCAGGATTTGTTTCTCCTGTTGAAAGTTGTGTTATTTTGATGTAAATCCCCACTGTTTCAAGAGACCCATCTACATCAACATTGTTGAAGACTGCATAAGAATTTGCATAATCTTCTTTAAATTTTGATCCTTCGCCTAAATTGCCAATTTTCTTGATTGTGTTAAATTGATTTTCTGTTGCAAATTTAAAACTAAACTTATATGGTTTTGAAATAAGGTATGTTCCTGTTGTATCTACAGTCCCACGATAAGACCAGAAATAAAGGTCAACATTGTCGGCAGTTGAAACTGTGTAACCCGCTTCTCTTAATTGGTTAATAATGCTAATAAAGTTATAAGAATATACATACTGAGCTTCAACTTCACTTGCAAATTCTTCATTTGGAACAATTCCAACAACTTCTTCTTTTGAAATCGAATCTTTATTGAGTCCAACATACAATTTGGTGCAACTGTTTGGAACCAATGTTATTGCAAGACTTGAAGGTAAAGATTCGTGATAACCAATTTTGATAATTTCATCATTGATGATAAATGCCATGTTGCTTCCAAGTGTAGAGACTGGCACAGAATCCAAAACAAATTCAAAATCAGTTGATGTTGCAGGTTCACTTACCGCACTTCCCACAGCAATAATTTCAACATTAAATGCTGCTTTTGTTTCAAGATTTGATGCTTCAAGTTTTGTAATTTCGCTTTCTGCATAAACAGTCTTCCACGTTTGCAATTCTGTTCCGCTTGCATCAACAAATCTATACAAATAAGTCGTTCCAACCAGACTTGCAAATGTAATTTTTCCATATTCATCATAGGAGATATCCTTAACTGCAATAAGATTCCCTTTAAGTGTAGCATTAAATGAACAAGCTTTTGAATTGTTGTAAGTACTGTCGCCAATCGCCACAACGTTAAACACAACATCAATATCACTCATTAAATCATAAGCAGTAACTTTTCCATATTCGGTCAACTTTTCATAGTTTTTACCAAAGATTTCAATCATGCTGTAACTTACTTTTCCACCAACTGGTGTGAAAGTTGTTCCAGCTTCTTGATGAAATTTTGTGGTATTAAATTCATACAAGGCATCTGTTTTGTCCACATCTGTTCTTGCAAACATTTTTACCAAATAGCCTGTTGCACCAGTAACATGATTCCATGACAATGTAACGTCTGATAAGTCATCATCTGCTCTTTGCATTGTCACACTTGAAACCTTGTCAATTCTGTTAAGACTGAATGTAATTGTATTTGTTGAAGATTTGACAAAATTGTCTTCCACTGCATAAATTTTGAGAGCATAACTATCATTCTCCCAATCATTTGGAAATTCAAAATAGAACTTTCCTTCTTGGTTTGCAACAATTTCAAATCTTGATGCGCCATATTCGACAACATAAGTTGTTGATTGTCCATTTAAAGTTTCATCAATATAAAAGCCCCCAGTTGCTCTCGTAACATTTTCAACACTTTTCAAAACATAATATGTGTCACTTTCTACCACATTTGGTGCTGCCAAATAATATACTTTGCTTGTGTCATTTGCATAATTATTTATAAACGCTGATAACTTGATTGTTCCACCTTTGGCAAGTCTTGTTTCAATAAAACTTGACATATCATAAGTCAAAAATTCTGCTATTTCTGTTGTTTGTGCAACAAAGTATTCAGTCTTTGCATCTGCACCATCTTCTTGATATTCAACTTTAACAACAACCCCACCCAAAGAGTATTCAGGTTTTTCTGGGTTGAAAGTAAATTTGATTTTTCCGTTATACTTTTCTCCTGTTTTTTCGCAAACAACACTTTGCAAATCAACAACTCTTTCAATCTCAACTTCACCAAGTGAAGAAGGAATATCTTTGTCGCTAACAGCCTTGATTTTAACTTTCAAGATGTCGCCAGGGAAGACTTTGTTGTTGTAGTTTTCTTTGTTTATTGAGAATGTATATTTGCCATTTGTTTGGGTCAAAGAAGATGTCCAACTTGTTGTATCATCATCGTTGAAATAGAAAGTAAATTTTCCTTCATTTCCATAGTTTCCAACAAATGAAATTTTGATTTCAGGAAATTGAGAATTTTTCAAATCGGCAGAAACAAATTCAACATTTGTTACATCTGGAGTTGTCAATTTTTTAACATCTCTATTTTCGGTGTAAAGGAAATGATTACATTCTGTTTTGTCATCCAAAAGTTTTGCACTTGGAGCATAATAAATTGTTCCGCCAACCGCAACAGCATAAGGATTCAAATGTGCAGAAACTTGAATTTTGATTTGTCCAGCACTCAATGAAGAAATTGTTTCATAACACTCTGCTTGCAATGACAAATCAACGCTTGTTTGCGTCGTTTTAAATGTTGCTGTCGCACCATTCTCATCCTTGAAAACAACAATGTATTCAAGACTTTCAAGACCTTGTCCTTCTCCAAACTTATTCCATGACAACAAATTGTTTGCATAACTTATTGTCTTGTTTGCAGGGCTAATTGTTGACATTTCAGCAAGCGTCCATGCCAAATCTTTACTGTCAACATAATATGTGGTTTCTCCAGCATTTTCAACAGACTTGCCAATCAATTTGAAGACATATTCACCAGATTCTGTAATACTTACTACACCACTTGAATCTTGAATTGTTGCAGAAGGTTTCTTTACTGAAACATAATCCACAAAGTCTGTTTCTGATGTGTAAATTTCATAATTCAAACTACATTGATCAGTGAGAGAGACTCTTGAAAGTCCACGCAATTTATAAATTCTGATTATGTTTGAGTTGTTTGATTCCAAATAATATGGATTTGAAGATTTTATGTAAAAAGTATAGTATGTTGAATCTTTAAACTCACTGCTTGCAATGCTGTAAGTAAGTCCAGTCAATGCTCCACCTTTTTCTGCACCATCAAGATAAAGTTGATATTTTGTTTCAGCAGAAACACTTGCTGTTGTTGTTGATTCTGTCCAGTTAAGCACAAAATCTGTGCTCTGTTTTTCAAATGTCAATACTGATGCAGACATCTTTTCTACAACAATATGATCTTTTGTTGAATCTCCATATGCTGTTGCATAATATGAAGAAAGTGTGACACCTGATGCATCATTCAACTTTTGGTATCCGTAAACTGCAAATTTAATCTGCGTTGTTTGATTGTATATATCTGCAAGATCTTCACTTTCTTTAATCAAGCTGATGATTTGTGAAAGCTTGATTGTTACAGTATTGCCAGAATAAGAAATAAAACTTGTTTGAAGTCCAATTGGAACAGTTGTTCCGTCATATGTAGCACTTACAAGAGTATCAAACTTGATTGAAATCTTTATGTCTTCACCGTTTGCGGTTTTGCAAAGCAAATCCAAAACATAATATTTTGTTGCTGGTGGCAAAGCATCATGTTCAAAAGTAATGCTTCCGTCATAATATTTCAAATTGCTTGGAGATTGCAAACGCTTAAATACAATAGTTGAATCATCACTGTTTAAATAAATTTTTCCATTTGCATCTTGATAGATTTTGTCAACAATTTTTGTTCCATACAAATTGAATTTAAGACTAAAGTTTGACAATCTTGAAATATCAAATTGTGGATAAGTTCCATCATCAGTAAGCGCAAAATTGCCGTCACTTTCCCAAATCTTAACCCCTGTCACTCCACTTCTTTCTGAAATAGAAAGGGTTGTTGTCAAATCATCGATTTGTAAATCGTCATATGCCACCTTTGCAAGTTTTTCTATTGAAAGTGTTGTTGGATCACTTGCAAGATAAATAGTTTCATCCAAAGCATGTCCCACAATAGAAACATTCACTGCAACACCATCTTCAAAAACTTTTGAAAGCAAATAAACATTGCTATCGGTTTCAGATGTTTTAAATATTGTAGAACTATCCCCATCAATAGAGACTTCGTATCTGTCGATATTTTCAGCATTCTCAACCTTTACAAAATATCCTGTGCTTCCAGTAAATCCTGTTTGGTTTTTATAATTTTCATCATATCCAAATTTTACTGCACCGTTTTGCAATTTCTCTGCTATATAGAACACTTCTTGCAAACAGTCTTGTGAAGAAACAAATTCGTCCACATTTGTTGTTGTTGCATAAATTTTTGAATAGAAATATCCCACTCTTTCAAAAACATAATTTGCATTTTCAAGTTCATGTTCTGTCTTTGTCAAACCTGCAGTTTCAATGCTGATACTTGATTGATTTTCAGCAAAAACATCTTTGTCAATAACATAAAGTTCAAGTTTATATCCGTCCGCATTTTCCACTTCTCCCCATGTGTAAGTTTTGTCAACGGAGTTTCCACTGTGGGTTGTTTCTGGTGCAGAGAGCAATGTCAAAGTTTTGATAACTGAAGAAGAGATTGTCAAATTATCATTGTTTGTTTTTGCTACAATTTGAAATCTAAACACATTTTTATCTTCAAAGCTTTGAGCATCAAACAAATCTTCAATCTTTCCAGTAAATGTTATTTTTGCAGTATCGTTAGAAATTTCTACATTATACAAAGAAGATTCAACTTTTTCAAATGCCTCCCCACGATAATAATTCAATTCATAGCCTGTTGCATTTTCTATTGTTTTAAATGCAAAAACTGATTTTCCATCTTGATATGAATGTTTTACTTTTTCGCTTTCTTCTTCAGAAAATTGTGCAAGTTTAACAACTTGAATTCCGTCACTCTTGTCAGCATTGATTGCAAAAACTGCATCTCCACTGATTGTATTTGTCTTTTGTTTTGGAGCATTTATTGCAGAGATATTGAATATTCCACTTTGCAAAAGTTCTAATTCAAGATTTTTTTCTGACTGTCCTACATCCAATCCTTCAAGCACATAATCATTCTTAATTCCACCAATCAAAGTTGTTGCAGCAACAAGCCCACCTGTTGCAGCAATTTTGGCATTAAAAACTGTTCCATCAAGAGTGTTGTTTCCAAGAGCAGCAATATTCAATTTTGGCATTTTGTAAACTTTGCCAAAGTTTGTTGCATTGCTCTTATAGAAATTCCCATTTGTGTTTTTTGCTATGATATTTGCCTCATAAACACCGCTGGCAAGCCCTGTCAAATCAGCAAAAACAATATCATCACCACCACTGTATGACAAAACAACGGTTTGATTTGAAGTTGTGTTTCTCAAAGAAATTTCAAATTCTTTAGTATCATTTTGGGCTTCAATTTTAATTTGTCCGCCAGCATTTTGAGAAAATTCATAACTAGCAACTGGCGCATCAAGTTTTACAATGGTAATTTTTTCACTTTCTTGCACCATTTTTTGCCCACTTATGTCATACACAAAAACAGAAATTTTATGTTCTCCACTTTCCAAAGAATTGAATGTTGAAGACAAGTCTTTTGAAGTTGCAGATTGAATGCTGTCAATCATAACGCCATCGACACACACTCTGTATCTAGCTCCAGCCACTGCACTCCAAACCAAATTTCCATTTTCTGAATTCCAAGTCAAATCTTTTTCTTCCAACTTGTCCATATATCCAAAATAAAGAGTTTGAACGCTCGACAATTCACTTTTATCAAAATAGCCATAAGCAAGAGATTGAACACCGATTTCATACTTTCCAGCCTTAGAAAGTTTGACGCTGTTTGTTGAAACTGTTTCATCTATATCTTCGGTTTCCAAAACTGTCGCAGGGTCATTTGGTGAATAAACTGTGCACGTTCCAACAACTCTATAACTTTGTGCTTTTGTAGGGGTAGTTTCATTTTCATAATAAGCAGAAACCGCATTCCAAGACAATGTTCCATCTGTCGCGAGTTCAAATTTCGTAGGGGCAGAAAATTTTTCTCTAACGACAATTTTCATAGATGCCAAATTGTTGTTTTGATATGTAGCATAAACAAATGATTTGCCCGCTTGCTTTGCAACAATACTTCGACCATTTGCTTCAAACAATGAAGAATTTGAATATTTGAAAGAGACTTCATTTTTCTCAATGTTTTTAACAGTCAAATATTCATCCAACTTTATTGTATCTTCCAATGAAACAACAATCTCACTCTGTGAGAAAGTTGCTTCCGCCTTTTTAAAAGAACAAGCTGCAAGCACACTGCTTAAAACAATTGCAAGCATCGACATCAAAACCAAATTTATTTTTTTCATAAGAAGACCCCTTTAAATTTTTCTTCAAATGTAAGTATCGTAAAGCACAAAATTTTTTCGACATTATTATTCAAAAATATTTTACCACTTATCAACAAAATTTATCAAATAAAAAACAAAGAAAAATATATATAATATATAAAATATATTAAAAATTCATTTTGAAATAAAAATATCGGCATAATCAATATTTTAGAAATCTGTTA
>ULWY01024357.1_pt1 | contig 49794 bp, 52 predicted proteins | sample 1960761 | NCBI WGS metagenome assembly ULWY01 (sample SAMEA4835824, study PRJEB28245) | human gut metagenome | biome: gut microbiome; material: fecal sample | place: Denmark | collected 2008 | reverse complement strand
CGTGTGCCATGAGGGGCGCGCTGCTTGAAATGCATGGTATTATGCGCTTCTTACAAACCGGGTGTAAGGGCCTGGAGCTCGACTTCGGCTCTTGCGAGTTCTGCCTGCAGAGAAATCAGAGAAAGACGTGCATCAAGGAAATACGTGCTTTCGCGTAAATAGTCAAGTAAAGTAATCTGTCCTCCTTTGTAGGCTTTCAGAAGAAGTCGCTGATTGTTTGTATTTTCAACGGGAGGAGCGAGCAGGGAAATCCTGGTCTGAAGCCCCTGTAGCGTGTTCAGAGTGCTGCGTATGCGTCCGGCGGTTTCTGTCAGGACGGCTTTTTGTTGGAAAGAACTTGCCAGTTTGGCGGCATTGGCCGCTGCAACTTCCTTGCCGGAGCGCCATATCGGCAGTTCGATTCCCACACTGAGTCCGTTGAAATGGTTGCCGTCTTCGAAAGCGTGCCGGTATCCGAGTGAGAAACCAGGGAAACGCCCTTTTCGGGTGGCCTCGGCTTCTGCCTCGGCAACTCTTAGAGCTGCCATTGCGGACACCACTGCCGGCGCCGTATCTGCTGCCGTGAGATATGATTCGTCAGGCAACAGTTCATAATGAGGGAAATCAACCCCGAACGACAGTGGGGGCATTGTGCGTGGATTATACCCCATGGCCTCAAGGTCTGCTCTACGAGCGGCGAGTGCGGCGAGCGATTCAGCATAGTCTGCGCTGACTCCCGCAGCCTCGACAGCTGTACGGTTAACATCGAGGATTGTTGTTTCGCCGTGGCGATAAGCTTTTTCTGTAGCATCCCGGAGAGACGATAGTAGGGAGTCGGCCTCCGCCAGCACGGTGGCTTTTCGTGAAGCTTCGACATAGTCGATGAGAGCTTTCGACACTTGCGCGGTAATTTCAGTCCGGAGTTCATCCATTCGCCGCAAGTTTGCCTCAGACACAGTCTGTCCGACTTTCGACCGGGCATTGTATATGCCGGGCCACTCGAAACGTTGGCTTACGCCCGCGCTCCAACGGTTGTCGCCATGCTCTCCGGCATTCCAGAGTCTTTCAAATTCAATCTCGGGATTATCCAGAGTGTTGTCCGCTTTTGTGGCAAGAAGTTGAGCCCGAAGCGCTTCCTGCTGAGCCTGAATTATCGGCGACGAACCGACCATTGCGTTAGTTATTTCTGTGAACGTATCGGCGGACAATGCTGTCGGTATGAGCAGCATTCCGAGTATGATATTTTTTATGGTTGAGTTCATTTCGGCTTTTTGCGGGTGGAGATGAATTTATATAGCACTGGGACTACAAATATATTGAGTGTGGTGGAACTTACGAGGCCACCCAGTATTACCAAGGCAAGCGGGCTCTGAATTTCATTGCCCGGCACACCGCTGCGAAGGGCCAGAGGAATAAGCGCGAGCGCAGAAGTGAGCGCTGTCATTACGATTGGAATCAGTCGGTCGGTCGAGCCGGAGCGTACGCGTTTCTCAAGTGTTTCACCTTCGATCTGGAGCTGATTGTAGCGCGACATAAGCAACATGCCGTTTCTGGTAGCGATGCCAAGCAGCGAGATAAAACCGATTATGGCAGGTATGTTCAGGTCATTTCCGGTAAGTTTCAGAATCCATACTCCTCCTATCATTGCCAGCGGCATGTTGATTAATATTACCATGCTTTGGCTTAGATTACGGAAATCAGCATATAGAAGCATGAAAATCACCAGGAGGGCAATTATGGTAGCCAGCGCAAGTGTGCGCGATGCACGCGCCTCATTTTCAAACTGACCGCCATATGTCACGTGGTAGCCTTCAGGTAGCTGTATCTCACTGTCGACACGCTCTCGGATCTGATCTACTATTCCACTTAGATTCCCGCTGCCGTCGACGTTGGCGGAGATAACTATACGACGTCCGACGTTCTCGCGGTTGATTGTATTGGGGCCTGTTGTCGACTCAATATCGGCTACATAGCTTAACGGGATTTTCCCGACATTCGAATCAATCATAATATCGGCCAGTCCTGCGATGGAGTTCCGGGAATTCTCGTTGAATTTCAGGGTTATATTATAAGGGAGATTACCGTCGTATACTTCACCGATTACCATACCTGCCAGTGCTACGTCGACTGTACGGGCAAATTGGCCGGGCGTTATACCATAGCGGGCGAGTAGCTCGCGACGCGGTGTAATCTTCAGCTGCGGTCGTTCCATCTGTTGTTCGAGGTTCACGTCGGTCACTCCGGGAATCTCCTTGAGAATCGTGCTGATCTCCCGACCGTAGATAAAGAGTTTGTTAAGATCTGTGCCGAACACCTTGATGGCGATCTGGGCTTCGGATCCGGAAAGCATAGCGTCAATACGGTGGGAGATGGGCTGCCCGATTTCAATGTTTACGCCGGGGATCTCTGAAAGTCTGCGACGCACGTCGCGAACCATCTCGTTGCGGCTTCGTCCGGAAAGGGTATAAGGTGCTTCTATTTCCGACACGTTGACGCCAAGGGAATGTTCGTCGAGTTCAGCGCGCCCGGTTTTTCGGGCTACCGTACGAACTTCCGGTGTCGCGAGGATTATTTCTTCGGCCATTCGGCCTACGCGGTCGCTTTCCTCCAGCGAGAAGCCTGGAAGGGTGGAAACATTAATTGTCATGGACCCTTCATTGAAAGGCGGAAGAAATCCTCGTCCGAGAGTGAAGATCAGTATAACGGCAGAAATAAAGAATGCTGCAGTGATGGCAATGACCGTTTTGCCGTGATGAAGACACCATTCCAGCGACCGGCTGTAGGCGTCTCGCAATTTTTTCGCAAGCCATGGCTGCCGGTTTAACATTCCGGTGGCTTTGTCGGAACTTAGCATATAGGAGCACAGCACCGGTGTCAGCGTAAGGGCAACGACCGTCGATGCGGCGAGCGCCACAATAAATGCCACTCCAAGAGGAATAAGCATACGCCCCTCAATTCCGGATAGGAAGAACAGCGGGATGAAACTTGCGACGATTATCAGCGACGAGTTGAATATGGGGGTACGGACCTCTTTCGAGGCCTCGTAAATTACGTGAAGCGCAGGCTGCCGGTCGGATTCGGGCCGGTGTCGGTTTTCGCGCAGGCGTTTATATACGTTCTCTACGTCGACAATAGCATCGTCTACAAGCGAACCGATGGCAATCGCAATGCCTCCGAGGGTCATGGTGTTGATTGTCACGTTCATACCACGCAAAATCAACACGGTAATGATAATTGACATCGGGAGCGATACGAGCGAGGCAATCGTGGTCCGCAGGTTCATCAGAAAGAAGAAAAGTACGATTATCACCATCAGTGCTCCCTCAAGGAGCGACGACTGTAGATTGCTGACTGAATTGGATATGAAATCGCTCTGGCGGAATATATCGTCAGAAATCTGCACATATGGAGGCAGGGTAGCAGCAATCGAATTCAGCTCTTCTTCAATGCGGTCTGTCAGTTGGATAGTAGCTGCAAGCGGCTGTTTGGTCACGGTAAGCAATACCGCCGGTCGGGCCTTGACCGAAGCTGAGCCGAGCCGGGGCGAACTGGCTCCCATTGCAACATCCGCTATATCGTTTAGCGTCACCACAGACCCGGCTTTCGATTTGACTACAGTCTTTGCGAGGTCGTCGCAATTGCGAGTGTTGACCACTCCTTTTATGATATATTCGTTGCCGAATTCGTAGTGTGTCCCACCGACGGCATTTTCGTTGATGGCATCGGTTGCTGCGAGCACATCATCGAGGGTCACATCGAATTGTTTCATAAGTGCGGGGTTCAGGAGAATCTGATATTCACTGACATCCCCGCCAATTACCGATACCTGTGATACGCCTGAAATAGAAAGAAGTCGTGGGCGTATGTCGCGGTCGGCGATTGAACGTAATTCTCCCATATGGTTGCCGGCAGGAGCAATCGAATCATTGACGGTGAGGCCGATGATCATGATTTCTCCAAGAATTGAAGATTGCGGTCCGAGGGTGGGCGATTTTACTCCCGCTGGAAATGATTGGGCCAAAGTGGCAATGCGTTCAGATACAATCTGACGTGCGCGGTAAATATCCGTCTCCCAGTTGAACTCCGCCCATACAACCGAAAAACCCATTGCTGAGGAGGAACGGACGCGACGGATACCTGTTGCACCGTTGACGGCTGTCTCTACCGGAAACGTGACGAGTCTTTCAACCTCTTCAGGAGCCAGCCCCGGGGCTTCTGTCATGATAACGACTGTCGGAGCGTTTAAATCAGGAAAAATGTCGATCTCGGAACGAATCAGGGCGATAGTTCCGCCTATGAGAATCAATCCCGACAGAATGAGGACAACCAGACGGTTATATAATGAGAAATGAATTATTTTATTGAGCATATAGTGCGGTCGTGCTTCGGGAGATATAGAGAAATAATTTCTTCAAAAGTCGGAGCAATATGGCTTCTTAATGGGTATGGCCTTCCGGCCGGACTCCGGAGGCCTCTGCCAGACGGAGAAATGTGACGCCTTCCGTCACAACGTCGTCGCCGGCATGCAGACCACCGGCTACCTCAACCCTGTCAGCGGATCTACGGCCTAAGGATACGGGACGTTTCTCATAGCCGTCGGCATCCAGACGGACGTATACAAATGTCTGCCCCTGCTGTTCACTTATTGCAGAAAGCGGTAGGGATAAGGTTTCGGTTTTTTGGGGGGAATGGAGATATACTTCGCAATACGTACCGGGAGTCAGAGTTTTGTTGGATATGGCAAAATAGAGGGGGATATATCCGTTCTGAGCAATTACGGTCGATGCGTTTACCCTATGGCCGTTTAGCTTGCTGACAGATAGCAGTTCGGATGTGCCGTTTATTCGGAAGTCGGCATCGGAAAACGAAGCGATGTCAGATGAATAGCGAACAGGGACGTTCACACGAAGTACGACCTGATTCGACGATGCGATTGTCGCAATCGCATCGCCAGGATTTACGGCCTGCCCCTGGCTGGCGGTCAGCGACGTAATCACGCCTGCTACCGGCGAAGTGACAACGCTCCCACGGCTGGACGACGTCGCCCCCATGGCAGCTTTTGCGGTCTCATATGCCTGTAGGGCCGCGTTGTAGTCGCGGGTTGATACAATTCCTTCTGCATGCAGCGGTTCGAGCCGCTGAAGTTCGCGCTTTGCGGCGTCAACTTGTACGCGTGCATTTTCCGTAACGTCGCCACCGGCCATGCCCGCACCTGATATTGAGGCGATTGCCTGCCCTGCTACGACCTGGCTGCCGAGCGTTATTGATGGTGAGAACGTAAGGATGCCACCCGATCGGGCCGATGCGATGCCTTGGCCGACCGGGGAGTAGTCGATTGCGCCATCTACAGGAATCGCTTCCTGGAATTCTCCGGCTTCAATTCTGGAAACTTTTATACCTAGTTTTTGTGCCTGTTCCGGTTCTATTATAATATGGGAAGGGGAGTGGTTATGTTCACCCTCGTCGATTATATCAGCAGAATCATGAGCATGATTATGGTTGTGTGCAAGTTCATTGGACTCATGATGACATCCGCAAAGCAATCCTGTAAATACGATTGCCGCTATAGCATTGAAATTCATTCCGGGTAAGTATTTCATCGTATGTGCGGGAAAATTATATTTTCACAAATTTACGCCTTTTGCACATGCTTTTCATTATATTTGCATTCCGAATTTTTGCACAATTCGGCGGCTCACTTGCATATTTCAGTCGCTTGATCATGATAAAATATTTTTGAACAGTTACTTATGATAGAAAGTGTTATTATATTTTTTGCCGCAATGCTTATTGTGGCTTCCATGATATATTTTGCCCGACAGATTAAAGTTTCAGGCGAAAGGGGAGAGGCCAGTGCCTTAAAGACTCTTATTGCATCAAAGGATGAACTTATATCGCAGCGCGACGGTATTATTACCGATCTTCGTCAGCAGTTGCAGAGAAAGAACAATGAGATTACTGAAGAGACGCGCAAACGCACCGAGGCTGACATTGCGCTTAAGGAAATTCGCTCGACTCTCGACGATGCCAACCAAAAGAATGCCACTTTGCAGGCCGAAATGGCAAGAATGGAGGAGCGCGTCGCATCGGCTGAAAAAGAGTTTCAACAGCGCAGGGCTATCATAGAGGAAATGCAGAAATCCTCCACCGAGCATTTTAAAAATCTCGCCGGCGAGATTTTCAAGGAACAGACCGAATCAATCCATAACGCTACCAGGCGGAATATCAGTCAACTGCTTGAACCTCTTAAAGAAAATATCGATAGTTTCCGAAAGAGGGTAAACGACGCATACGAGACGGAATCAAGGGAACGTTTTTCCTTGCAAAAGGAGATTAAGAATCTAATTGAACTGAATCAAAACATCAGCCTTGAAGCCCGTCATCTTACCAAGGCCCTTCGCGGGGATTCAAAGATTCAGGGTGACTGGGGTGAGATGATTCTTGAGCGTCTTCTCGAAATGTCGGGATTACAGGAGGGTATTCATTTCAAATGTCAGGCGACCACAAATGAGGATGGCTCCAAAATTGCTTCCGACGATGGACGCCAGCTCCGGCCGGATGTTGTAATCAATTATCCAGATGGACGTTGCGTAGTCATCGACTCTAAAGTTTCGCTCACGGCATATATAGATTATGTCAATGCCGATTCGGCTGATACCGTGGCTGTTGACGCCGCTGCCAAGAGGCATTTGCTCTCGGTGAAAAAACATATAGCTGAATTGGCCGATAAACGTTACCAGGACCTCGTGGGTGATAAACGCCTGGATTTCGTTATGATGTTTATTCCTAATGAGGGCGCTTATATGGCGATGATGAAACTGCAGCCGGATATCTGGCAGGAGGCATATGAAAAACACGTATTGCTTACGTCGCCCACACATCTCATAGCAGCTCTGCGTATGCTCGAGCAGCTGTGGAAACAGGATTCAGTAAACAAAAACGTTCAGGAAATAGCGAGACTGAGTGGTACGATGCTCGACAAATTCACGAACGTCACCTTGGATCTTGAAAACATTAATAAGCATCTTAAGGCTGCCAGCGATGCTTATTTGCAGGCAAAAAGCCGTTTGGCCGAAGGAAAGGGAAATATAGTTGTTACTGCGCAGAAAATCGTCCGGCTAGGGGCTAAAACCAGTAAAGGCGCGGAAATTAACCGAATGGAGTCCAGCGAGTCTGATGTCGTCGATTTGGAATCTGAAGCGAATGGGATGCTATCAGAATCTTAAATAGTCGTTAATTTAAGAGTATGCAGTGGAACTTGTTATCTTGCTGACCTTACTCTATTGATTGTCTAATTGCTATATAATGGGGGTTATGTAAAATAGAGTGTGAGGATCGTCCCCTCCGATGAGCTTTCTTCACATTGAAAATATTTGGAACTTCTTTTTCACACTTGTAAGTTCGTGCATTTTGTCACAGACGTTATAATTGCTAACTTTGCCGAAGTTAATCTCAAATGCCCGAATTATGTCAGTTCCCGACGAACGAACCTCAGTCTGTTCCTCAGATAAACATGCTCACAAATCGCTTACTGATTTTGTGATTCAGAAGAATATCAGGCTATCTGATACATATGCCTTGCTGGTTTTACGCGAGTGCGGAGGCCAGACCGTTGATTGGAATCATATCTGTCCGGGACAATTTGTTGAAATCCAAATTGTTGCTGATTCGATGGCGTTAAGGCGTCCGATTTCCATACATGATATTGATTCTGCCAATCACACAATCACTTTGCTCGTGCGGGTGGCGGGTCGGCAGACGGCCACATTGTGTGATATGCCTTTCGGAGCCGTTCTGAATGTGATGCTTCCTTTGGGCAATGGTTTCAATCTGGCGGCTGCCGGAGAGTCCCCTTTGCTTGTGGGCGGAGGTGTTGGAGTTGCCCCTCTCCTACTCCTTGGTAAATGCTTGAAATCAAATGGTATACGACCTACATTCCTTCTCGCGGCAAAGTCTGCCACTGAGCTTCTCCGGATTGAGGAATTCAGGAATGTCGGTAATGTACTGATTTCGACTGACGATGGCTCGGCCGGTGTGGCAGGACTTATTACTGAAAATCCCGCATTACATTCTGATGTCTGGTCGCATATTTATTGCTGTGGACCGATGCCTATGATGAAAGCCGTAGCAGCGATAGCGTTGGCCGGGAGAATTTCTTGCGAGGTTTCTCTGGAGAATTCGATGGCGTGTGGTCTCGGGGCTTGTCTTTGTTGTGTTGAGAACACGGTAGATGCCGGGAATGTCTGTGTATGTACCGACGGACCGGTCTTCGACATAAATCGTCTCAACTGGTTTAGTTGAGAACAGGCCTGATTATTCCGGTAAGATTGATTGGGCCATTAATAAACACCGTTTCGGGCGTTTCCCTGACAAATGGTGTCAGTTCCACAATATCCCCTACCCTTTTATATACTTGTAAGTGAAGATTTATATCGCCGATGCGCACTATGCCAAACAGTGCGCATCGGCCGTTTATATCCGGTAGTTTGTTCTTGTTGAGAATGCTATATATCATATTCTCAATCGCTTATTTAGTGCGTTTAGCCGGAATGGCTTTGGCCGGCGCGGCCGACGAACGTTTTATCGGTTGTGCCGAGCGCTGACGTTCGCGGGCCTCTCTTCGCTGAGTTGCAGTGGGTTTATGTTGCGAGGCATCCTGGCGGTGTTCGCTCGCTTTGTTGGCCGACGAACTTTCCGGAGCCTCAACTCCTTCGGCCAACGGACGATGCCGTTCAGTCGTTGGGCGACGATGCATAGTCTGGACATTTTCCATCTCGTCTGTAGACATCGCTGTCGAATCCTGTTCCGCTTCGTTTTCAATGACATCTCCCGTATGGAATATTTCCGGACGTGCGTTGAATCCCGGGATTAAATCCTTGCGCTGTCGCGTGAGCGATATACTGTCTATTTCAAAGCGGATGTTTTTCTCCGGCTTGAAAACGAGATAACCGTATACACGAAGTGGTGTCTCTGTTGAATCGACCTGAATCTGCAGGCGGTTGGGAAACCGCATTGAGTTCGAACGGTCTACGTAATGTGTCAGTCCGCCGGCATAATCAATCAGGACTCTGGCAGTTACGTCGCTTTGGCCATTGATAGGTTTATAGTTGAGGGTATAGATGTCGCCGGCTTTCCATGTGCTGTCGGGTGAAACCGAGAATGTAACGATACGGGAAGGCATCGTTTCCGAAACGAGAATACGTTCCGGTCCGCGCCATACGGCTACGGAATCGCCTGCAATCGCAATCTGGGCTGAATTGGCGCTTACAATGTCGCTCTGCCTCTGGTGCAGAATCTCTATCGTCCGGTCGTATACCTTGATGTATTCCTCGATATTGTTGCCATACCATACATAGGATGTATCGACCTGCTCTGCCGTCACTCCGTGAGCCTCGTATACGCTTTGCTTCAGTAGCTTACGGGTTGAATCAGAAGGAAAATCGGAATAATTGAAGTCAATTACTGCCTCGGCCATATGTATGTCGGCCATAAGCTGCGCCATCTCTTCCCTATCAAGTACATAGTCGGGCGTCTTCTTGCATCCTGATGTCAGAAGCAGAAATGTAGCGGCAAGTGCAAGGTAAAAGCCTGCATCGCCGCTCCGACCGTTGATTTTGCGTGAATGGAAGAGACTACTGCGTTTCATTTCGCTTGGTCGTTTGTATCGTTATCAGCCATTTCCTGCGACTTCTTGCGCCATGGGACGAGTGATATCTGATTGGAATAAAACAGAATAAGGGCCACCATACCTACGCTTATGGCTGCATCGGCGAGATTGAATACCGGTCGGAAAAACATGAAGTGTTTTCCGCCGATTATCGGCATCCATGTGGGCCAATCCCATTCGCAAAGCGGAAAATAGAACATATCCACCACAAGGCCGTGAAGGAAAGTGCCGTAGCCGCCGTCGGCCGGGAAAACCTGCGCAACCTCTGGCGGAAGTGGATTATTGAAAATCAGGCCATAGAACATGCAGTCCACTATATTGCCTGCGGCCCCGGCCACAACAAGTGCCAGGCAGACAAGATAGCCTGTGCGACATTCTTTCCGGCCGTAAATCCGGCAAATATAGAATATCAGGAAACCGACGGTTGCTATGCGGAGCAGGGTCAGCAGTAGTTTGCTGCCGATTTCCCAGCCGAAAGCCATTCCGTTGTTCTGGATGAACACAAGTTGAAACCAGGAGAAAATCTCAAGACTTTCTCCCAGATAAAAGTTGGTTTTGACCCAGAATTTCAGCACCTGATCGGCTAAGAGTATGGTCAGGATTATGCCTGCCACGAGCAGTCCGCGCCTTCGGGGGCATGACATGTGCGTCATTTATTTCTTTTTGGAATCAACGTTCAGTGTGGCATGAGGCACTACGCGCAGACGCTCCTTCGGAATAAGTTCGCCTGTGATTCTGTCAATGCCGTAGGTTTTGTTCTCGATGCGCACGAGTGCGGCCTGCAGATGTTTGATGAACTGGGCCTGTCGTTGCGCAAGGCGCACCGCCTCTTCTTTTGAAAGAGTTGAAGCGCCCTCTTCAAGCACCTTGAACGTCGGCGATGTGTCAGCCGTTCCGTTGCCGTCGGTATTCATCACTTCGGCGCGCAATTTTTCATATTCATTGCGTGCCTTGTCGAGCTTCTGGTTTATGAGAACCTTGAATTCTTCAAGTTCCTCGTCGGTGTAGCGGGTTTTCTCTATCATGGTAAAAATTGTGAGCTGTGTGAATTTGGATATATACCAAACACAACAGAGTGCTATATCGTTCAGAGCGGGGAGCGCAATTTGTGTTGCTTTCCCCCTCCTCTGTTACGCAAGTGTCACTTTTACAGTCACCTCCGTGCCGTCGATGTCAAGTCGTTCGTCGTCGAGAGGATTTTCTACGGGAGCAACGACCACTGCCTGTGCAAGCACCTGCCTACCAATGTATTCGCCATATTCGGCCACGGTGTCGTCGGTCAGGGCGCTTGGCGCGATGGCTACGTTGATTCGTGCGGTTATCTCGTAGTCACGGCTCTTGCGGATGTTCTGTATGCGGTTTACGAGTTCGCGTGCGACACCCTCTCTGCGGAGATTTTCGGTCACCGTGATGTCGAGTGCCACCGTAACCGCTCCCTCGGTGGCAACGAGCCATCCGGGAATATCCTCGCTTCTGATTTCGACATCTGCCACATCGATGGTAACGGGTGTTCCTTCCACATTGATTGCAAGCGATCCGTCCTTCTCCAGTGCGATGATTTCAGCCTGGCTGAGAACTGCTATTGCAGCTGCCACTGCTTTCATCATCTTGCCGTGTTTCGGGCCCAGTTTCTTGAAGTCGGCTTTGATGCGTTTCACAAGGACGCCTTCATCGCTTCCCACGAATTTGATCTCCTTGACGTTGACTTCCGAAAGAATGAGCTGCGACATATCAGCTATCTGCTGCTTGGCTTTTTCGCTGGAAACGGGTATCATGAGCGTCTGCAGCGGCTGGCGGACTTTGATGTTCACCTTGCGACGCAATGAAAGCACAAGCGATGTGATGGTCTGGGCAAGGTTCATCTTCTGCTCGAGGTCCTTGTCGATAAGGCTCTCGTCGGCAATGGGATACGATGCGATATGTACTGAGGTTGCCTTCTTCCCTTCGGCTTCGAGAGCCGGAGCGGTAAGATCCTTATATAGCTTGTCTGCAAAGAATGGAGCAAAGGGAGCGATAAGTCTTGCAACGGTTACCAGGCAGGTGTGAAGTGTCTGGAATGCCGAGAGTTTGTCGGAGGACATCTCTCCTCCCCAGAAACGTTTTCTGTTGAGACGGACATACCAGTTGCTCAGGTTATCGTTGACAAATATGTTGATGGCGCGGGCCGCTTTGGTCGGCTCATAGTCAGACAGAGCTTCGTCGACGTCCTTAGTGAGCGTGTTGAGCAGCGAGAGTATCCATCGGTCGATTTCCGGTCGTTCGTTTACCGGAATCTGCTTCTCTGCACCGGAGAAAGAATCGACGTTGGCATATAGTGCAAAGAATGAATATGTGTTGTAGAGCGTTGCAAATAGTTTGCGCGCCACTTCCCGAACACCTTCTTTATCGAATTTTAGATTGTCCCAGGGCGACGAATTGGCAATCATATACCAGCGCACGGGGTCTGAACCGAATTCCTCAATGGTTTCAAATGGATTGACGGCATTCCCGAGTCGTTTCGACATCTTGTTGCCGTCCTTGTCGAGCACAAGACCATTGGAAATTACGGCTTTGTAAGCCACAGAATCGAAAACCATCCCGGCTATTGCATGGAGAGTGAAGAACCATCCACGAGTCTGGTCTACGCCCTCGGCAATAAAATCGGCGGGATAGAGTTCACCGCTGTCGAGGCCCTCTTTATTCTCAAACGGATAATGGATCTGGGCATATGGCATTGCACCGGAATCGAACCATACGTCGATAAGGTCTGTTTCGCGGTGCATTTCACGACCGGATTCGGATACGAGAACGATGTCGTCGACATACGGACGGTGGAGGTCAATCTTTTCATAATTGGCCTTGTCGTAGTTCCCCGGTTCGAACCCTTTTGCCTTCAGCGGGTTGGTCTCCATGACTCCGGCGGCTACCGATTTCTCGATTTCGTCGTAGAGTTGCTGAACAGAGCTTATGCAGATTTCCTCGCGACCGTCGTCGGTACGCCAGATGGGGAGCGGCGTACCCCAGTAGCGGCTGCGCGAGAGATTCCAGTCCTGAAGGTTCTCCAGCCATTTGCCGAATCGGCCGGCACCGGTAGCGGCAGGTTTCCACTTGATGCTCTTGTTGAGCTCCATGAGCCTTTCGCGTGCTGCCGTTGTGCGAATAAACCAGCTGTCGAGGGGATAGTAGAGCACAGGTTTGTCCGTACGCCAGCAGTGGGGATAGCTGTGCACGTGTTTCTCGATTTTGAACACTTTCCCCTGCTGTTTCAGCCATAACGACAGTTCTACGTCAAGCGTCTCGTCGCCTTCTGATTTGGAGGCGTCGTACGCGTTTTTCACATACTTGCCGGCCCAGGGAGTATAGGCTACTACATCCACGTTGTTGGCTACGTAATTCGGGTCGATGTCTTCAATGCGGAAGAAGCGTCCCTGCATGTCGACCATCGGCCTGATGTTGCCGTCGCGGTCGATAAGCGTCAGCGGCGGGATGTTGTTCTGGCGCGATACACGGAGGTCGTCGGCGCCGAATGTGCCGGCGATATGCACGATGCCGGTACCGTCTTCGGTCGTCACGTAATCGCCGGGGATAACGCGGAATGCCCCTTCTCCTGGATTCATCCAGGGGATGAGCTGTTCGTAATGAAGTCCTACGAGGTCCTTGCCTTTCAGCGTGGCGACAACTTCAAAAGGTATCAGTTTGTCGCCTTTGTTATACGAGTCCAGCGGCAGTCCTTCAGCTTTGGCGTTGAAGAAATGTCCCATCAGCGCTACAGCAACCACTACCGTCTCTTTTTCGCCGCTGTAGGGGTTGTAGGTATGAACGATGTTGTAGTCGATTTCAGGTCCTACTGCGAGGGCTGTGTTCGAGGGAAGTGTCCAGGGCGTTGTGGTCCACGCCAGGAAATAAGCGTTGCCGAAGCCCTTCATTATGTCGAGCGGGTCGGTGCAGAGGAACTGGGCCACGCAGGTGGTGTCCTTTACGTCGCGGTAACATCCCGGCTGGTTGAGCTCGTGTGTGCTCAGGCCTGTGCCGGCTGCGGGCGAATAAGGCTGAATCGTGTATCCTTTGTATAGATAACCTTTCTTATACAATTCTCCCAGAAGCCACCATACCGATTCGATATAGCGGTTGTCGTATGTGATGTACGGATTCTCCAGATCAACCCAGTAGCCCATCGAGTTGGTGAGTGTTGACCACTCCTTGGTATATTTCATCACCTCACGACGGCATGCGGCGTTGTATTCGTCGACGGAGATTTTCTTGCCGATATCCTCCTTGGTGATTCCGAGCGATTTCTCGACTCCGAGTTCCACCGGCAGACCGTGGGTGTCCCAGCCGGCCTTGCGCTTCACGTGGAATCCTTTCATTGTCTTGTATCGGCAGAAAATGTCCTTGATGGTGCGGGCCATCACATGGTGAATGCCCGGCATGCCGTTGGCCGAGGGCGGTCCTTCATAGAACACAAAGGAGGGGCAACCTTCGCGGGTTGTCATGCTCTGCTCGAAAAGATTCTCGGCGTTCCATTGCGCGAGCATCTCCTTATTGATTTCAGAGAGATTGAATTTGTTATATTCGGCGAATTTCATCGTTCGGATAGTGATTGGATTCATTATTTTGATGGATGCAAATATACGCAATTTGCCGTTAGGGAGCAAACCTGAGAATCAACGTCCCGCTTTAGCTCCTTTAACGCCTTTCGCCCCCTTGGTGCCTCCACCCATGGCGAAAATATTCTGCGAGAACGAGAACGTTTTGCGGCCGCGTTCCGTATGACGTTTGACGGCAAGTGCTACAAGTCTGTCGATCAGCACGGAGAAGTTAATGCCGGAGCCTTCCCAAAGGTAGAACGACAGCGAGCCGGGAATGGTGTTGATTTCGTTCACGTAAATCTTGCGTGTGGGGCGGTCGATCATCATGTCTACGCGGCTTACCCCGTGGCACGAGAGTGCTCGGAAGGTCTCCCCTGCAAGTCGCTGAATCTCTTTGGTTTCGTTCTCGGGAAGGTCGGCCGGAAATTTCTTTGCTGAAGCCTGCATCCCTTTCGTGCCTTTGTCGCCTCCGAGATATTTTGCGTCGTAGGAAAGAATCTCTGATGATTTAATTGGCTCTTCGAGCACGGAAGTCTGGAATTCGTTGCAGTCGCCGAGCACCGAGCAGTTGATTTCCTGCATATCGGCCAACATATGTTCCACGAGGATGCGCGAGGCGTAGCGGGCAGCGTCTTCAACGGCTCGGTGCAGTTCCTCGCGGTTGTGGGCGCAACCGATGCCGATCGACGAGCCGAGGTTGGCAGGTTTCACGATTACCGGATAACCGAGTTCCGACTCGATTTTATCTGTCAGAGTGGATTTTTCGGAGAACCATTGGCGGTCGGTGAACCATACATAGTCGACCACGGGTATACCGTCGGCACGGAGTATCATCTTCATCGTGATTTTGTCCATGCCGTTGGCCGAGGCGAGTGTGTCGCAGCCTGCGTATGGGATGCCGATTGAGTCGAGAATTCCTTCGAATGTGCCGTCCTCGCCGTTGGCTCCGTGGAGTACTGGAAGCACCACGTCGATTTTCGCTGCGACATTCTTTTTCCCGAACAATCCTTTCGGCTGCGAGTAATAAAGGTTGTAGTCGCCGTAAATCGGACGCATGTATACGGCCTCTGATTCTTTGAGCAGCTGGGAAAGATTGCGGTAACGCTGCAGGTCGAGCAGGCAGTCTCCGGTATACCATGCTCCTTCCTTTGAGATGTAGATAGGCACGACATTGTATTTGTCGCGGTCGATGGCATTGATTGCCTGGTTGGCTGATATTACTGAAATCTCGTGTTCGGTGGATCTTCCGCCGAAAAACACGGCTATTGTAGTTTTCATCTATTATCGGATATGTAGGTTGTTTTCGTTACGGATTATTTGAATGTGTCGGGAAGGTCGTTTTCATAGAGGATGGTGTCGCCGCCTTTGGCGATTTTGCTCAGGAGCGCCTGCGCTTCGGCAAATGTATCGACGGCGTGTATGTTTTCCGGTTTTATGGGACCTTCGGCGGTGCCGTTGAGTATGGCGTCGCGGTTGTAGTGACCTACGATAATGGCCACGTCGGCACAGCGGGCTATCGTTCGGCCGAATTCCTCGTTGGCGGTCGCTTCGATTTCACCGAGTTCTATCATCCCCGGAGTGACTACGATACGTTTTCCCTGCTTCATCATTGCGAGCACTTCGAGAGCCATTTTCGAACCTACCGGGTTGGAATTGAATGCGTCGTCGATTATGGTGATTCCCGAAGGCGTACGCTTCATATTCAGACGATGATCCACCTGTTCAATCTGCTCAACGGCAAAACGTATTTTGTCGGTATGAACTCCCAGCCGCAAAGCGACTATTACTGCGGCAAGTAGATTGGAAACATTGCACTCCCCTACCAGCTTGGTATGTAGTGTCAGAGGTTCGCCGAGAATTTTTCCTTTAATTGTAAAGTCGGTGCCTGAGGGCGAATAAACGATGTCTGTTGCAACGAAATCGGCACCGTCAGGCGAAGCGACCGCATAGCGAACGCAGTTTGTATTGTCAACGGGTCGGTTGGCAACGTAAGGGAAATCATTGTTCACGACAATCATCCCTTCTGCCGGAATGGCGTCGGCAAGTTCGAATTTGGTGGCCTGTACGCGCTCAATTGTCTTGAAGGATTCCAGATGTTGCTCGCCCACGGCTGTGATTATGCCCATTCCGGGATGAACCAGATCGCAAATTTCCTTGATGTCGCCGGGCTGTTTGGCACCCATCTCCACAATGAATACCTCGTCGTATGGACGAAGGTGTTCGCGTATCGTGCGGATAACGCCCATTGTGGTATTGAAACTTCCGGGTGTCATGGTCGTGGCGAAATGCTCCTGCAGAATTCGCTGAAGGTAGTGCTTGGTGGAAGTCTTGCCATAGGAACCCGTTATGCCCACTATTTTCAGATTGGGCATTGAGGAGAGTATGGATGCGGCTTCGTTGTAATATTTGCGGTTGATGTTTTTTTCTACGGGTTTCAGCAGGTCGTTGGCACCTACAAGCAACAGCGGAGATACTACACCGATGGCAAGCACCGTGGCCGCCAGAGCCTTTAAGCCTGCAAAGATACCGAGAAATGCCGCAACCACGCAGGCCAGGCCGACCATCACTCCGTAGATACGCTTTGCGCGGGCGGTCCATACCAGCGGCTTCTTATATTTCTTTCTCAGCAGCGAGATGGATTCCCAAATCGAGATGATGATGCCTGCCGCCCCAGCTGCAAAAGGCGGGATGGATGGAATCAGCAGCAGCATAAGCGCGATGCACCCCATTATTCTCCCTGTTCGGGTGCTTTCGCCGGATTGCGAGAACCAGCGGGAATAGCGCTCGTTGCGGTAGGAGTTCTGTTGGAGCATCATCAGGTCGCGGCTGAATGTTACCAGACAGCAGAGAGCGGCTGCGACTGTAAGTATGATTAGGAATACGAGATTGATGGTTGACATTGGTGTTGTCAGGATTGGATTCTTGAATTAAGGAAACTCGACACTACGGCTGCAAATTGGCCGGGATTCTCGAGGAAACTGTAGTGGCCGCACCCGTGGAAGCTTACAAGTCCGGCATCGGGTATCAGACGTTCCATCTTTTTTGCGTCGGCAAGTGGTGTGGCCGTATCGGCTTCCCCCCATACGAGCAGTGTGGGCGCTTTGATTGCCGGAAGGCAGGAGGTCAGATCGAGATTCACGACACGACTCATGATGGCACGCATCTTCGGCGAGGCTCCGGCGTAGTCCGACGAGCCGCTTTTCCCCCTCCAGCGGTCTATTACCCGCTGCGCTTTCTCTTTGCCGAGAAAAAGATTGGCAAGATGCTTCATTGCCTTAAAGGTGTAAACCTTGCGGTAGTAGCGGAATGTGCGCCGTGGCTTGATGCCCGCGGCGTCCACCAGAATAAGTGAATCGATGTCGTCGGGGCGGCGCGATGCAAGTTGGATTGCCACCCGTCCGCCGAAGCTGTGTCCTGCGAGTACGGGCTTCCGGAGGTCAAGCTTATCAATCAGGCTCTCCACAAGGTCGGTGTAGTTGTCGACTGTCCAGACTTCATCCGGCTCAGGCGACTGTCCGAAGCCTGGCATGTCGAGATTCAGCACACGATGGGTGCGCGAGGCCACTTTGGCAATCGACCGCACGGTCGTGTGGTCGCATCCCCATCCGTGCATCAGCACGAGCGGGCGCCCGCTGCCGGTCTCCTCGTAATGGAGTTTTATGCCGTTGATTTCAATATCTTTTTCCACTTGGTCGGGTACTCGATTTTCAAACTGCAAATTTACTCCTTTTTCGCCTTTAACCCAAATCTGTTTTCCCTAATTGCGATGCATGATTTCTAATTTAACCACTTTAACCACTTTTGCCGGCTTTCTTCCCTACTTTTATCCTGAACTTAATTGTTTCTCTCGTCCGCTTTCCCCTGTCTCCATTCATCCCCGTACATCTTACCCGAAAATCCGATTTCCCCCTTTATTCCCGTCGGTATCTGTGTGTGCGCTGAAATTTAGCTTGGCTTATTTCCTTGTCACTCAGTTTGTTACGTAAGCCACACATCTCCAAATGTTAAATTCCTTCGAAATTTTAACCTTATTTAGTTCTGATGCGCATCGGGTTGGCACTACCTCGGTCGTATCTTTGCATCGCAATCATTTCACCACCCTCGCCTATATGTCTCGTCGTCCCCGCAATCCCTATTTCCATCCGCCCGACCTCCAGAGGGCCATCTACCGAACCACCCGGCTCCCCCAGGTGCGGAAGCACCGGCTCTATTCCCTCGCCGACATCCGGCGCCTCGTCCATCAGTTTGAGCACCGCTATCTCCATCCCGACCTTGATGCCCTGATCCGCCGTCGTATCGGCTCGATTCAGCTTCCCATAGATCCAGAATTCACACCGTTCATCCTTACCGTACACAGAGGTGTCGACCATGAGCGATGTATATAGCGGCAAGTCATGCCCCGCAGCCCAAAGCTAAACCGCATGGCAAGCGTACATTTACATTCTTCCATTCTCCTGATTGACCGACCGGGGCTGTTGCCAGGTTCCTATCGGGCAATGGCGCACCCCATCCGGTCAGGCATAAGCTATGGCAAAGCTTTTGTTCCCGGTGCCCGAGCTTTGGCTCGGCACGATATGGGTATGCGAGGTAGGCCTCATCGCGCCGGTTAGATCAACCGCCTTCGCCCTGCCGCAATCATATATGGATCGAATGTGATTGTGGCGGGGCGTCGTGTTTTATACGCTTTTTACTTGGAAATGAAGACCCCATGGGGCTCCTCCATTGGATTGCTCCTTTGTTTTTCCATAAGGTTCATTCTACATTTAAGCGGCGAAATGGTTATCTTTGCAGTGTAATTAAAATTCCCGAAGTCACTTGCTTCGGTATTCATATGCAGATATGTCTGTTTCGTTTATATGGCTACCCTTCTACAGATAGAAAACCTGACTAAGAGCTATGGCGACAGGATGCTTTTCGCCGATGCCACTTTTGGAATCGACGAAGGCGATAAGGTTGGTATTATTGCCCGCAATGGTATGGGAAAGACCACAATGCTGCGTTGCATCGCCGGACTGGAGCCTTTCGACAGCGGGAGTGTAACCCCTACTTCGGCCCTTCGTATGGCGTATCTGGAGCAATCGCCTGATATGCCCTCGGAGATGAACGCCATCCAGTGGTGTCTGGACATTGATTCCCCGGTCACTAATGCTGTGCGTGAGTATGAGGCTGCAATGGCGTCTGCCGACCACGAAAGTGTCGCTGCAGCATCGGAGCGCATGGACAATCTTGCTGCATGGGATTATCATGACCGTCTGCGCCAGACGCTCGGACGACTCGGTATTTCCGAGTTTGAGAAGCACCTCAGACAGCTGAGCGGTGGTCAGCGTAAACGTGTGGCTCTGGCCCGTGTGGTTATGTGCGACCCTCAGCTACTACTGCTTGATGAACCCACCAACCATCTTGATATTGAGAGTATTGAATGGCTTGAGCAATTCCTTCAGCGTTCGAAAATCGCGCTTTTACTCGTGACACACGACCGTGAATTCCTTGATCGTGTCTGCTCGCGAATCATCGAAATCGACCGCTCGACCACTTATATATACGAGGGTAATTTCGCCAATTATGAGCGCAGGCGGGCCGAACGTATCGATGCCATGACAGCCGAGCTTGCCAAAGTGCGAAACACCTTGCGAAAGGAGCAGGATTGGATGAACCGTCAGCCGCAGGCGCGGGCCGGCAAGGCCCGTTTCCGTATCGACAATTTTTATAATCTTAAGGAAAAGGCTGCCGTCGACCTTCGCCAGCGCGATGTCGCCCTGAACGTCAAGGCCGGATATATCGGATCCAAAATATTTGAAGCCTCCCATATCTGCAAGCGTTTTGGATCCCATATCATTCTTGAAGACTTCAGCTATGTGTTCTCGCGTTATGAAAAGGTCGGTATCATAGGCCATAATGGCGTAGGCAAGTCCACCTTCATCAAGATGCTTCTTGGCGAAATAGAATCGGATTCGGGCAATTGGGACATTGGTACTACAGTCAGATTCGGATGTTACCGTCAGGATGGCATCAGTTTCAATGAGGGCAAGCGCGTGGTCGATGTGATTACGGAGGTCGCCGACGATATCGTGCTCAACGGCGGCGAAATCCGTGTGAATCCCTCGCAATTCCTTCAGTATTTTCTTTTTTCTCCGGCCGACCAGCAGAAACTTGTCGGGAAACTTAGCGGAGGGGAGCGTGCTCGTCTCTATCTTGCTTCTGTACTCTTGTCTCAGCCTAATTTCCTGGTGCTTGACGAACCCACTAACGATCTCGACATAGCAACCCTCGGCATTCTTGAGCAATATCTGGCCGATTTTGGCGGTTGCCTTATTGTCGTGAGCCACGACCGTCGTTTCCTGGATAATGTGGTTGACCATCTTTTTGTATTGCCGGGCGATGGCGCTGTAAAGGATTTCCCCGGAACATATACGGAATTCCGGGCGTGGCAAGCCCGTCAGGAGGCCGAGCGCACGGCTGCGGAAGCTGTCGCGCAGGAAAGAAAGGCTGCCCGCACGGAAGCGAAGCCCCGATGCTCTTCCCGCCCCGAGCGTCTTACTTTTAAGGAAAAGAAGGAATTCGAAGCGCTTGAGGAGGAATTGAAGTCGCTCAACGACGAACTTTCCGCACTTGAATCCCTGTTTCAAAGCGGGAGCACTATAGAGAATATTGCGGAGAAGTCCGCTCGTTATGAGCAACTGAAATGTATTATCGACGAAAAAGAGATGCGATGGCTTGAACTGTCGGAAAAGGCATGAAGAAGGCCTACGTTTCTATATTACAGACAAGGCGGTGTGTCAAAATTCCGTAATTTGACACATCGCCATACTTTTTTACCCGAATGGTGAGGGCGCTGTCAGAATGGTCCAGATGGTAGGAGCTGAAGGGTGAGGGCGAAGGGAGTTGACTAAGGTCAATGACCGAACCCGAACCCCTCAGGCGACGCCCCAGATGGGCTATTATGACACGCCCTCTTGGTCATATATAAGGTATATGAGGGTTATTCACGTTCTTTGATTACACCGCTCACGGTTTTCGATGTTTCTGTTCCATCTCCGGGAATCTGGGATTCATCGGTTACAATATAGACCTCATACTGAATATATCCCCAGCAGATGGGATAGTCAACTACATAGATTGGCATCTGTGCCTGGAGGAGGTGTATGCCCGGCTGCATATCAGAGGTGTCAAGCTCGAGTTCGTAAGGCGCTGTCGGGTTTGTCCCCACCAGATAATGGTCCCAATAATAACTTACGGCTCCCAGCGCAGCGTCTTTGTCGGTGTGGTTGATTAATGTCAATCCGTCGATGCGCAGTGTCGACCCCTGAGTGACGTAAATTACGTTGCCTTCAAAGACCCCTCCGGATATAGTGCACTGCACACCTACGTTCGGCATGTCGTCGTCATCGTCGTCGCAGGCTGTCGCTAAAATCGTAAGCGGCAACAGCATCAGCATGATACTGAAAAACTTTTTCATAATTCGTTATCCCTTTTTAATTGTTTGAAAAATAAATAATTGTAGAGCAAAATATAATAAGTATGTGGTCAAATTAAATGCATACTTTATGCGAAGCTGTTTTGGAGCTGATTTCGCTGCGGAGAGAAGGAGCAATGCGGGCATTGCGACTGAGCGACAATGCGGAAGCAGCTCCAAAAGAGCGAGTAGAAAGTATGCAAGATTTCAAAAATCCACATAGTATCGGTTTAATTTGAACACATACTTATAACGGGAATGAAGCCGGAAGCGGTGCGGGTCGCATCTGAGCCTCATTCCCGCAATGATTTTTAGTTACGGAATACCAGCTCGTCGTTAGCCACGTCGATTATGATGGGACGCGAGCGGTCTACGGTCTGTGCGAGTATGTCCTTCGACAGGCGGTTAAGCACGAGACGATGAATCACACGCTTCACGGGTCGTGCGCCGAATTCAGGATCATAGCCTTCGTCGGCCAGCAGACTCAGTGCGGCCGGGGTAACCTCAAGTGTGATTCCATTGGCTTCAAGCATGCGTTTCACACTCTTTACCTGCAGTCCGACGATTTCCTCGATTTCCTGGCGGTTGAGCGGCGTGAACATTATGGTCTCGTCGATTCGGTTGAGGAATTCAGGCCGTATTGTCTGCTTGAGCATATCGAGTACTTCCTGTTTGGTCTTTTCAATCACTTCATCCTTGTTTTCAGGCGTCATCTTCGAGAAGTTCTCGCGGATAACGTTCGAACCCATGTTGGAGGTCATGATAATTATGGTGTTCTTGAAGTTCACCATGCGGCCCTTGTTGTCTGTCAGTCGGCCGTCGTCAAGTACCTGCAGAAGGATGTTGAACACGTCGGGATGTGCTTTCTCGATTTCGTCGAACAGCACAACTGAATATGGTTTGCGACGTACGGCTTCGGTCAACTGGCCTCCTTCGTCATAACCGACATATCCCGGAGGAGCTCCTACGAGTCGGCTCACGGCATGCTTCTCCTGATATTCGCTCATGTCGATGCGGGTCATCATGTTCTCGTCGTCGAAAAGGTATTCGGCGAGTGCCTTGGCGAGTTCGGTTTTGCCCACGCCGGTTGTTCCGAGGAATATGAAGGATCCGATAGGTCGCCGGGGGTCGTTAAGACCGGCGCGCGAACGGCGCACGGCGTCGGCTATCGCGCGAATGGCCTCTTCCTGGCCGATTACTCGCTCATGGAGTTCTTCTTCAAGGTGGAGCAGCTTTTCTTTCTCGCTCTGAACCATCTTGTTAACCGGTATGCCTGTCCAGCGTGATACTACATCGGCGATGTCTTCGGCGTCGACTTCCTCCTTTATGAGTGCTTTCTCCCCTTGCATTGCCTTGAGTTGCTCCTGAATCTGAACGTTCTCGGCCTCTTTTTGCTGTACTTTTGAATACCGGATTTCTGCTACCTTGGCATAATCCCCTTCGCGCTCGGCGCGGTCGGCTTCGAAATTCAGTTGCTCGATGTCAATCTTGTTCTGCTGTATTCGGTTGATAAGGTCTTTCTCGGCTTTCCATTTTGCCGTGAATTCTTTCTCTTCCTCACGCATGCGTGCAAGATCCTTTTCGATTTCCTGCACTTTCGCTTTATCGCCTTCGCGCTTTATGGCCTCGCGCTCGATTTCCTTCTGGGCAATCATGCGGCTTATCTCATCAAGTGCCTGCGGAACTGAGTCGATTTCCAGACGGAGTTTTGAGGCAGCTTCGTCAACAAGGTCGATGGCCTTGTCGGGGAGGAAGCGGTCGGTGATATAGCGCTCCGACAGCTGAACGGCAGCGATAATCGCCTCGTCGCGGATGCGGACTTTATGGTGGTTTTCATAGCGTTCTTTCAGTCCGCGGAGGATTGCAATGGCGCTCATTTCGTCTGGCTCGTTGACCATCACCTTCTGGAATCGACGTTCAAGAGCTTTGTCTTTTTCGAAATATTTCTGATACTCGTCGAGTGTCGTGGCACCGATGCTTCGGAGCTCGCCTCGCGCAAGGGCCGGTTTCAGGATGTTGGCGGCATCCATCGCCCCCTCCCCTTTTCCTGCACCCACCAGTGTGTGGATTTCATCGATGAAGAGGATTATCTCACCGTCGCTCTGGGTAACTTCGTTCACAATGGCTTTCAGGCGTTCCTCGAATTCACCTTTATATTTCGCACCGGCCACGAGGGCGCCCATATCGAGCGAGAATATCTGCTTCGACCGCAGGTTTTCGGGAACGTCGCCGCGCACGATGCGCTGGGCCAGTCCCTCGGCGATGGCTGTCTTACCGGTGCCTGGCTCGCCTATCAGCATCGGGTTGTTCTTGGTTCGGCGGCTCAGAATCTGAAGCACGCGGCGGATTTCATCGTCGCGGCCGATTACCGGGTCGAGTTTTCCGGCTCGTGCGCGTTCGTTGAGGTTAATGGCATATTTGCTGAGGGCGTTGTAGGTGTCCTCGGCGCTCTGGTCAGTAGCTTTCTTCCCCTTGCGGAGTTCATCTACGGCAGCCTGAAGTTCTTTCTCGCTCAGCCCGGCATCTTTTAAAATTGTCGATGCCGACGAGTTTACCTGAAAAAGAGCCAACAGGATAGCCTCAAGTGTCACGTATTCGTCGCCCTGCTTCTTGGCGATGTCGAGCGACCGCTGGAGCACATCATTGCTGGTGCGGCTCAGATATGGCTCGCCCCCACGTACTTTCGGAAGCATTCCGATTTCTCGGTCGATCTGCTGACTGATGAGTGCAGGATTGGCGCCTATTTTCTGAAAGATGAATTTCACAAGCGACTCGCCTTCCGTTATTACGGCCTTCAGCAGGTGTACTGGTTCAATCTGCTGTTGGCCTGCAGAGCGGGTATATTCCAGCGCTTTCTGGATAGCCTCTTGCGATTTGATGGTAAAACTGTTGAAATTCATACTGTTGATGTTTTCATGTATTCATGGAATCCGGAATAGTTGCTTTTCTTCATCCGGCATCCCTCTTTTTAATTTATTCTATACTTATTAACAAACCTCCAGCCCAATAGTTTTATTCAGTTTCGTTTTCTTTGAGATAGTCGGCGGCCGCTGCGGCGCATCTCATGCCGTCGATTGCTGCCGATACGATTCCGCCCGCATATCCCGCTCCTTCGCCGCATGGGAAAAGACCGGAGATTCCGATATGTTGCAGGGAATCCTCCATGCGCGGAATTCGTACCGGTGAGGAGGTTCGCGTTTCTGCGCCGATAAGCACCGCATCGTTGGTCAGGAATCCGCGCGACTTCCGACCGAATTCGGCGAACCCTTTCTGAAGGCGTCGGGCTATAAATGGGGGTAGCAACTTGTCGATGCGAGCCGGATGTATGCCCGGCGCGTAGGATGTCGCAGGAAGCGATTGCGAGTTTTTGGAGTTCACGAAGTCGTGCATTCGTTGGGCCGGCGCGTTCTGACTCCCTTTGGCTTCATCGAAAAAGCTTTTTTCTACGGTTTCCTGAAATGCCATTACGCGCAACGGCCCATATTCGGCATACTCTTCTAAGTCTTCCGGCAATACTTCCACCACCATCCCGGAGTTGGCCCACTTGGTGCCGCGTGAAGCGGGCGACATACCATTTACCACGAGCTGTTCCGGCCCTGTTGCCGCGGGTATGATGAAGCCGCCGGGACACATGCAGAAACTATAGACGGCGCGTCCGTCGACTCTCGTAAGCATGGAATATTCTGCGGCCGGAAGATATTTCCCGCGTCCGCCAGGATTATGGTATTGTATTCGGTCAATAAGGCCCTGAGGATGTTCGAGACGTACGCCTACAGCGATTCCTTTGGGCTCAATCGCGATTCCGTCGGCAAGAAGCCTACGGTATACATCGCGGGCTGAATGCCCCGTGGCCAGTATTACGGGCCCTTCGTAAGTGGTGCCATCGGCCGTTTCCACCCCGATTGCACGCTTTGCACCGACTTCATCTGTGGCAATCAGAAGGCGGTCTACGCGTGTGGAAAAATGAACTTCGCCTCCGGCGCGGATTATGCTTTCGCGGATTGCACGGATTACCTGCGGCAGACGGTCGGTGCCGATATGGGGGTGTGCGTCGACGAGAATCTCAGGAGATGCGCCGTGAGCTACAAAAAGCCGGAGGACTTCTTCCACCGAGCCTCGCTTTTTACTTCTGGTATAAAGCTTTCCATCGGAATATGCGCCCGCACCCCCCTCGCCGAAGCAATAATTCGATTCGGGGTCTACGATGTTCTCACGGGCGATACGCGCCATATCCTTGCTGCGCTCCTCTACGCTTTTACCTCGTTCGAGAACAATCGGGCGTAGTCCGAGTCCGATTGCTTTCAATGCGGCAAACAGTCCCGCAGGGCCGGCTCCGACTATAACTATAGGCTTTGCATCTGCAACACTTCCCGCCGCGGGGAGCGCGGGAAGTTCCGCTTCAGGAGCCGGAGGCGCTTCATCAATATGAACGTCAACCGAAAGGTTTACCATTACATTCCGCTGTCGCGCGTCGATCGACCGTCGGCGAATGCGTGCTTCGGTAATGCGGTTTACATCTATGCCGAGGCGTGTCGAGACGGCTGCTGTCAGCCGCAGCGGTACGTAGGCGACTTCCGGCGTGAGTCTTAATTCGAGTGTCTGTTGCATATATCTGGTTGGGTAAGCTATCTTGTCGGGATAGAGTATCGTCGTCCGAGCCGTCGCATCATTATCACCATGGTGATAAACGCCACGATGAATGCCAGCATATCGCTTGCGGCCATTGAGGCCCATACGCCTGGAATTCCGAAGTGTCTCGGCAGAATGAACAGAAACGGCAACAGAAACAGCAGCTGGCGTGTAAGCGACAGGAATATGGAAAGTTGCGGCTTGCCGATTGACTGGAAGAAATTCTGGATTACAATCTGGGCACCGACCACCGTGTAGCAGATAAAGTATATCCGGAAACCTTCGCGGGCTATACTTATAAGCGATTCATCTACGGTGAACAAGCGGCTTAGAGCGTCCGGAATGCCCTCAGTCAGCGCACACCCGATTGTTGTAATGGCGACACCAATCCATATGCCTTTATATAAGGTCTGCTTGACGCGTTCCCATTGTCCGGCTCCGAAATTGAAACCAAGAATAGGCTGCATACCCTGTGTCACTCCGAACACGACCATCACGAAAAACATCGTCGTCCTGTTCATGATTCCGAAGGCACCGATGGCGAGGTTGCCGTCGGCGCCTCCATAGTCGAGGAGCGCCTTGTTGAGGAACATCACTACAATGCAGGCGCAGACGTTCATAAGAAACGGCGACAGACCGATTGCGTATATTTTTTTGAGAATAGCGACGTTCAGCCAGCTGCAATGCGGATTGAAGTGTACATAGCTCTTTTTGGAGAGAAAATGGCTCAGCACCCATATGAACGCCACGAATTGTCCGCAGTTGGTGGCCCACGCCGCTCCGGCGATCCCCCAGTGAAAGGTATAGATGAATATAGGCGCGAGCACTACGTTGACCACTACCGACAGCAGAGCGGAGATCATGGCTTTGCGTGGATAGCCTGTGGCACGCATCAGGTTGTTCAAGCCGATAAACACATATGATACGGGAGTAGCATAGAGGATTACCTCCATGAATTCCTTTGCATATATAATTGTTTCGGGCGTCGCACCGAAAAAGCGAAGTATCGGGTCAATAAAATATAAGGTCACTCCGCCGAACACAATCGAATGAATCAGGCAGAACGTCATCACGTTGTTGACGACATCTGTAGCTCTTCCCACATTCTTTTGCCCGAGAAAAATGGAGGAAATTGTAGCGCCGCCGGCGGCAATCAGCGTGCAGAAGGCCATTACAAGATTCATCAGCGGCAGCGTAATGGCAAGTCCGGCGATTGCCATGGGGCCCACTCCCCTTCCGATGAATATACTGTCGACGATGTTGTAGACGCTGACGGCGACACTCGCGATGATGGCAGGAATGGAATACTGCACAAGGAGCTTGCCAATCGGGAGCGTGCCGAGTGTTGTGGGATCCGACTGCCGCGAAGCATTGACCGAGGCGGTTTGTGTGGAATTATATGGATTCGACATATCTGCTTTATTGAAACGTCTGCCAAACGGTTTGCCGTCAATTTTTATAATGCAAATTTAGCCACTTTTGGCGATTCGTTAGTGTTAAAATATGATATCTTTCGGAAAAATTCACTATATTCGCAACATGAAGGAAATAATAGAAACTATGCCAAGTATGATACTCCATCGGTCTGAAATACGGGAGTATCATAGAATGGATGAATTAGCTTTATGGTGGATACCTGTCTTGTAATTGAAGACAGATCCTTACCTTTACGATAAAAAACAAATGAATGATATGGCAAATTATTTGACAACAAAGAATCGACTGCTGGTTGCAATGCTTGCATTTATTCTTCCATTTTCTTTTGCGAGAGCAGAAGCAAAAAAAGATGGAAAGACTATTTCGCAAGGCTGGTACGTCGGTATTGAGGGTGGAATGCCTTTCGGTTTCTCTACTTTCTCAAGTTTCGGACATGACAAGACGCACCTCGGTTGGGCTGCTGGCTTATATGGGGGCTATCGTTTCAACTCCATCTTCTCGGCAGAGTTATCTGCCAAGTATGGAGAGATGAACTTGTCTGCACAAGACTGCTGCGTAGAACGTAACTATTGGTTGGGTAGCGATGGCGTGCTTTACAAGGCAGGTGTCTTAGGCATGGATAGTTGGGAGTATGCTAATCTGAAAAGCCACGTCAGGATGGGCAGATACGGAGCAAGAGTGAACGTTCATCTCCTTGGGCTGTTCCATAAGACAGCTGACAGCCGATGGGATTTGGCTGTTTCACCTCATATATATATGGTGACAACCAAGGCAGACGTTCAGACTTTGGCAGATGATGCCAAGGTAATGAAAGGTTCTACCAACTGGCATTTGGGTTATGGTGCAGACTTGCAGGTGGGCTACCAACTGACTTCATGTCTGAAATTGGGCATCTATTCCGGTTTGACTCGTCTTACTGGCGAACGTATGGACGGAATGCCTGAGCATCTGCATAAGAACAACTTCGTTTGGGAAAGTGGAGTAAGATTAGGGATTAACCTCTCTAAAAAGAAGAACAAGGTAGCAGAAACTCCATCAGTTCCACAAAAGGAGGTTCTACAACAAGAACCAACTTCTTCGGAGAATGTCAATCAGAAAGAAACAGTGGATAAGGCTGAAACAAAAGTTGCTGAACAAGACATAAAAGAATCTGCAAAGGTGACTTTCCCTGTCATATATTTCACCTTCAATAGTATCGACATCCAACAAAATGAAGAGACTAAATTGAATGCTATTCTCAAAACATTGAAAGAGAATCCGAACATGAACGTGACGGTAACAGGTTGGAGTGACACAAAAGGCAGCGTGGCTGTCAATAAACGTATATCTCGTCAGCGTGCAGAAGCCGTAAAAATCTGGCTTGCGAAGAATGGCATAGAGGCAAGTCGCATTACTGCCATAGGAAATGGTAGCGATGACACCCAAGATGCGGATAAGGCTCGCCGAGTAGAGACTAAAGATAATTATAAGTAACCCATAAAACAAGATAGAAAATGAAAGCAAAAAGAAGATTTAATATTTGGTTATGGGTGCTGTTATGCGTCCCATGCCTGTTGGCAAGCTGCGACCATGATGTTCATGATGGTGAGGATGAGGGTGGTTTGTCAGTATCGCTCACTTGGGCAGATGAAGCCGACCAAGGTACAGAAGTGAAGGATGTGAAGCTTTGGATATTCAATGCCGATGACGGTTCGCTTGTAGAGGAAAAACATTATGGCAGTGCGCAGGAGGTGGCAAGCCAACGCTTCGCTCTTCCTGAAGGGCATTATCAGATATTGGCTATTACCAATCTCATAGAGCCATTCTTCACCACTGACCAGACCAGGGCTTTGTCTAATTGGAACAATATCCAGATAGGCTTGACCAATCCTAAGGATGTGAACCATAATGCTTATTTCGGAGTTGCCGACGTGAAGATAGACAACAAGGAAGGCAACTATGTGGTACAGAATCCTATGAAGAGCGTGCTTTCGGAACTGACCATCATCATAGAGAATGTACCTAAAGGTACAGAAATGAGTGGCAAGGCATTAGATGCAGCCTGGTGTCTGTTCCCTACACAGAAGAATAGTGATGGAGACTACGGTTTGCCGAGCATAGATCCAACGGAAGTGGAAATGCCTACTATCTTGGCTACTGAGTCAACCCTGAAATCAGAAGTCATCCGGCTGATGCCGACCATACAGGGAAGCCCAGCCTCTCATATCTATCTCCGCCTCTTGTTGCCTAACGGGACCTTGCAAGAGTATGACATCACCGCTCCTGCGATGAAGGTTGGAGGAAAGTATGAGTTGCGACTCAACTACAACCAAATGCAGCCAAAGATGAATCTGGAAGCTACCATCAACGGTTGGACGAACCTCAACAATGAAGTATGGGGCACAAAACGAAACGTAATAAAGGGATAGAGACGGGAGTTGGTGCGAAGCTGTTGAGGAAGTGAGAGTTATGACGGAGAATTGGCGAATAGGGACTTCAAAACGAAACGTAAAAAAGTTTACATGAGTTTATATGAGGTTTACATGGGAGGGGTGAAAGTTAACATGGGGGTTTACATGGGGGAGAGAATGGGGTGTTTTTCCGCTTAAAACGGGGGGCTGAGGGACGGATGGCGGTTGATGGAAAGGAGGGCATTGAATGAGGGGAGGATGAAGAAGAGAGGCGGTCTGATGGCTGCTTTTTTTGTAGCGTCTTTGAAAATATTTTTTCGATAAAATATTCTATATAACGGTTATTTGGTATATTTGCCGTGTAAAATGGAATGAAGATGAGACAGGTGAAAGTTGTGCATGTGCACCTCAAAGGGAAACGCAAAGACTATTATTTCGGGTCGATCACGGCCATATATTCGGTGCTGACAGCCGAGGAGGTCGGGGCGTGCAAAGAGTATCTTCTGCATGCCGGATTGAGCGGAGGTGGCACCGTAGTGACTAAGTGCGCGATAATCAAGCAGTCAGCACTGATTACATGCCCTAAACGACGAAATGGATAGAGCGTCTTAGATGAGTGCTAAAACGCTGACAGAACGAAACTTGAACGATTCTCGAACGATTTTTGGATAAATTGAGCCTGGGGGCCGCATTTGGCTTCCTTTTTTCATGCCATAAAACGAGCGAAATCTGGTCAAAAATATGCTTGGGTGTGGGTTTGGGTGTGGGTTTGGGTGTGAGTTTGGGTGTGAGTTTGGGTGTGAGTTTTCCGATAAAAAAAGTGGGATTGAGATGGTCAAAATCCAAGATTTTCCATGTAAAACGGCAAAATTGGGTGGATAGAGGGGGTGAAAATACCATAGGCTTATACGCACAACGAATCGCCCAATTTTGATATATCGCACAAAATCAGCGCATTATCAAAATTGGGTGTTCAAAAGGTGCGTGTGGGGCTTTTGGGGAGATTTGGGGCAGGCCGCCTGTGTGACGCATGTGTGCCTTTTGTGTGGCATTTGAGGCGCACAACGGTGCATTCAAAATTGGCGCACGAGACCAACGACAAGAGCCATGTGGTATATCTCTTTCTTGTGCACTGGAAATTCCGGAAATTCCGGATTGTTTGATCTGCACACGATATATTCACCATTGTCAAAAATGCGTTTCACAATGATACCATCAGTGGTGTCAAGCACATAAGTGCGTCCCCATTGAATGAATGTCGACTCCGTATTGAAGCGGCATGCGAGTTCATCACCGGACTCGATCACCGGCGCCATAGATTCGCCACGGGCAATAATTGTAAAGTCATATTTTGGGAGAGATTTTATTACTGGGAGGCGTTCGCATTGATCCTCTTGAATAGAATCTACGGCTATAGAAAGACTTCCGGCAGCTGCCTCGAACGGTATGCGAGGTCGGGTCTGCAACCTTTTTGTATCTTTTATTTGGTTTGTTGCTTGATTATCTGTATCTTCACATGAAGATATTGGTACGGCAGGGCGTGATTCATATCGCGTGGTACCATTCGTTTTAAGCATTTCCCCTCTGCCTGTTAAAAGCCAATGAGTATTTACATCATTTGCGTAGTCAAGAAATCTCGACAGGTTGTCTTCGCTTATACCGTTTGGTTGCTGCAAAATACCTCTCGTAATCCCTGATTCCTTATAAAATTTGTATTCTGAAATTTCTTTAGACCGCAGATAGCGCAAAATATTTTGCTTTATCTGCGATTTTTCTTGTTTAATTTCTTGCATAGTCAAGATTTATAGTGTGTCTTTGCATCGTGTTCGGGTTTGAACAGCCCCAAAGATACGAAAAAGCCATGACATTGGCAATTGAGAGCATTGGGTGGGTACAAACCCGGACACGACAAAGGCCAATCCGTGAGGACGCCACCGCCAGGAGTGGCGGGAAACCAAGACACCTAATGATAGATGCCGCCGGATGGCAGACAGGTGAAACAATCAGACCTTTCCACACCACCGGCGGCATTTCGGAGGGGTAGCTCAATGGGAGAGCAGCCAAATACAAAGCCGGAGATGCAGGTTCGAATCCCGCCCCTTCCACAAATCTAACTTCAATTTTTATGAAAAGACTTTTAAAAATCTGGTTACGGCTGAAACTTCTTGAGGGCCGATACTCAACCTCTCTTGCCTTAGAGCATGTAAAGCAAGAGGAAGAATGGATCCTTAAAGGAAGGATTTGGGAGATTCCCTTGAGATACCGCTGTGTGAAGTCCGTATCAATTACACATTATACTCGATTATGGGAATTTCTGTGCAGCCGTTAGCTTTAGCAAGGACTTCGCTGCAAGGCACCCGGATTTCAAGATAATCGCGCATCCCAATCACATGATGCGTAAAATTTATTCTTGTGCCGTCTCCCAAAGGAACGATCGATACTATAGCTGAAGTGTTGATGATGACGGTTTCTCCGATGTTGTTTTTGATTTCAATGAATTTACACATAAATGTCTGCTTTTATAGTTTGCTACCTCTAAGGTAGGCATTTTCAGTTGTTCCGGCAAATTATGCAAGGGTTACAGCTGACAGGGAGGGCATGGTGTCTGGCATTCATGACCGGTAGCCGGGGAAGACCGGCAGAGGGGTTCGATTCCCCTCCCTCCCCCTAAATTCAAAGCAGGATCATTATGAAAGAACGTGCAGAGAAGATGGCAGGACGTGCCATCATGCAGCTGACAGAGGTTGCCACGCGCTACATCGAGGATGTGGGGCAGGTGCTCACGGAGATGGAAGCGACCCATGACGACGCGGAGCTGATGAGATCGATGGACTATCAGACGCTGCTGGCGGGTCAACGGGGTCTGGAGGGTATGATGGATCAGATGAACAAACAATTAAACAAAACGATATGAAAAGGTTTATAGCAGTGACCAGAGAACAGCGGGAGAAGCTGATCAGAATCTTCGGCTGCACGAGCAGGATGATCGAGTTTGCACTCGCATTCGACAGCCGGAAAGGGAATTCGGATATGGCCAGACGGATCCGCAAGGCCGCCCGGGAGATGGGATGCCTGACGCATGTGGTGCATGCGGAAACGGAGTGTTTCTATGACTCGGATGGGACGATGCATCAGCCGTTTCCCAACGGGGCGCATATCGAACTGTACAAGGACTCGGGCGAAGGTGTAATCATCCACAAGGGGAACATTGTCGCCAGATATGAGAATGTGAAGGTGGCCGAGATTCCGGCCATCCAGCAGCGGGCGGCAGCACTCTGACCGGAAAGGAAGAAGTCAGGCGATGGAAATCTACAGGAACATAGTGTGCGTGACGTTCGAGGAACTGACCTCTGACCGCGACGGCGAGCCGGTGATGTCAAAGAATACACTAAATAGTATTCTTCGTAATGACAAATCGCTCCGTCTGTCAAGCGGTGGCGGTCTGGGGCGCTATGTTCGCATAGATTTCTACCGTCTGCGGGAGATGTACCGGGAGCGTTATATCGCCAAGTACGGAGATCCGGCGCAGATGATAAAGGAGATGCGCATGCGTGAGCGGCTGAAGCTCGAGATCGACATGAAGGCGAGGAAATTTTATGAGGATTTCAGGTATGACAAGCGCGGAGAGGAGGTCAGGCTTGAAGACCGGCTGATCGAGCAATACACGGTGAACGCGTCAGTGCTCAACCGGATGATCTCGATAATCAACGACAGGAGCATGTACCGCAAGGCATGCAACGGGCGGGCGGCATCCATCATGGAAAGTGTGGGTGACATCTATGAACAGTTGCGTGACGCCTACGGACATACGCTCCCGACAAGCGCCCCCAGGCTCAGAGCCACCATCAACGATTACAGGCGCGAGGGGTATTCCGCCCTGATAAGCCGCAAGATCGGCAACCGGAATACGGTGGTTCTCACCGAGGATGCCGGGCGCTACATCATTGCCTTGAAACGCAGTTCGTCGCCGGTTTATACGGACCGCCAGATCTTCGAGCGATTCAATAAAGAAGCCGCCTTCCGCGGATGGAAGCCTATAAAGAGCATGAATACCCTTCTGGGTTACCTCAACGCGCCGAACATCGAGCCGCTCTGGTATGACGCAGTGCACGGTGAGCTGGCGGCACACCAGCGCTACGGGCGCAAGAACAAGACCGAGATGCCGTCGATGAGAGATTCGCTGTGGTATGGCGACGGCACCAGGCTCAACCTCTATTACAAGGCATGGGTGGACGGCAAGGGATGGGAAGCGCGCACCATGCAGGTGTATGAGGTCATGGATGCCTATTCGGAGGTATTCCTGGGTTACTATATATCGGAGAACGAGGATTACGAGGCGCAATACCACGCCTACCGGATGGCTATCCAGGTGTCAGGTCACAAACCTTATGAGCTGGTGCATGACAACCAGGGGGGCCATAAGAAGATCGGGGCATTCCTTGACATGCTCGTGAGCGGCGTACATCGTCCGACGGCGCCCTACAGCGGGCAGTCGAAGACCATCGAGAGCGCTTTCGGGCGCTTCCAGGCTCAGGTGCTGCACAAGGACTGGCGCTTCACCGGCCAGAATATAACGGCAAAAAAGACTGTAAGCCGCGCCAATCTGGAGCGAATCAGGGCCAACGTCGACAAACTCTACACCCTCGAGGAGCTCAAGGAAGCGTACTCCCGGGCGCGCAGGGAATGGAATGAAGGGGCGCACCCGGCCACCGGCGAGAGCCGTCTGTCGATGTATGAGAAGAGCGTGAATCCCGCAACCCGGGAGGTGACACCGATCGACATGGTGGATATGTTCTGGCTGACGACCGAGCGCCCCTCGACATACACAGACAACGGACTGAATATAACCATAAAGAAGAAAAATTACCGTTATGAGGTCTATGACGAGACGGGGATGCCCGACCACGAGTTCCTGCGGAACAACCGTGGGCGCCGGTTCTACACCAAATATGATCCGTATGACCCATGTTCGGTGCGACTCTACACGATGGATGCCGACGGCGGCATGCGTTTTGTGAGGATAGCACGGCCCTACTTCGTGATACACCGCAACATCCAGGAGCAGACCGAGGGGGAGCGGGCGTTTATAGCGGCCAACATCAAGGCCAACGAGGCCGACCGCATACAACGTCAGATCGAGGGGCGTGCCATAGCACGGGAACACGGTATGGACATGGAACAGCAGGGGCTGAACCGTCCGAAGATGGCCGGCCTTTCAGGAGCGGAAAAAGCGGAGCGGGAGATCGAGCGGGAGGTCAGGCGTCGCACCCGCAAATATGCGGCCGATCCGGAACAGCTGTCCCCCGGGCGCGTGGGAAAAATCATCAGCAACATGGTTTTCGATCCGCTTGACGGGGGGATCCGGGTGGAGGCACGGAAAGTGGCAGGTAAACTTTAATGAATCAACAATTAACGAATAACGATATGGAAAAGATGACACAGGAGGAAAAGCGGGTCATAGTGGAGGCCCTGAAAGGGTATGTGGCACGTTATCCGAGCCAAAGCAAGGCCGCGGCGAGCCTGAAAGGACTGTCGGCCCCCACTCTGAGTGCGATTCTCAACGGCAAACATGAACTTGTGAGCGATGAGATGTTCCGCTCCATCAGAGAGCAGGTGATGCCCGGAGAGGTACGCGGCGGATGGCAGCTTGTGGAGACGGGTGCATTCCAGGAGATATGCATGGCACTTGGCGACGCACAGGAATACAAGAAGGTGAGATGGATCGTGGGGGACGCGGGTTGCGGCAAGACCACAGCCGCCGGAGCGTATGCCCGCGAGAACCGGGAGGTGTTTACGGTGCTGTGTGACGAGGACATGCGCAAAAGCGACTTCGTGCGTGAGATCGCACGGCGTGTAGGGCTGAGAAGCGCAGGGATGCGCATAAGGGAAACGCTTGAGGCGGCCATCCGGCAGATCATGCAGATGAAATCACCGCTGTTGATCTTTGACGAGGGGGACAAACTCAATGACAACGTGTTCCATTATTTCATCAACATCTATAACCGACTGGAGGGTAAATGCGGCATAGTGTTCATGTCGACCTCCTATATAGAGCAGCGGATAGAGCGCGGGGTGAATGCCAACCGCAAAGGCTACAACGAGATCTATTCCCGTATCGGGCGGAGATTTTTCAATCTCGACCCCACCACCCCCATGGATGTGTCGGCGATATGCCGTGCAAACGGACTGAGCAACAACCGGCAGATTGCTAATGTTGTCAGAGCGACAGAGAAAGAGGATTTTGATCTGCGTTGCGTCAGGGCGGCGATACATAGGGAGAAAAAACTACGTGAGACGGGCGCGTGAATGTTGTTCGAACGATGTTTTAACAGCATCGGCGCCAAAACAGAGAGGAAACAAAGAAAAATGGCAAGGGCATATTCAGTGAATGAGGTAATGAGCATGAAAAAGAAGACAATACAGTTCAGCGGAGCGTGGGCGGACGCTTTCGGCGCCCCGGAGCGGACTGGAGTGTGGTTTGTGTGGGGGCAGTCAGGAAACGGCAAGACCAGCTTCATGATGCAGCTGAGCAAGGAGCTTTGCAAATATGGCAAGGTGGCCTACAACAGTCTGGAGCAGGGGGTGAGCCTTAGTATGCAGCAGACACTGGCGCAGCATGGGATGATCGGGGTGAACAAACGGTTTGTGCTGCTCAACCGTGAACCTATGTCAGAATTGAGCGAGCGTCTGGTGAAGCCCAAAAGCGCAGATTTCGTGATCATCGACAGTTTCCAGTACACACAGATGGGGATCAAGGAGTATCTGCGGTTTGTGGAACGTCATTCAAACAAGCTGATCATATTCGTCAGTCAGGCCGATGGGCGCAATCCGGACGGGCGCACGGCCCGCAAGGCCATGTTTGACGCCGACCAGAAGATCTTCGTCGAGGGGTTCAAGGCAGTTTCCAAAGGACGGTTCTTCGGCCCGGTAGGAAGCTATACGATATGGGAGGAGGGGGCAGAGAGATATTGGGGAGGTACATCAGGTAAACCTAAACACAAGGCCAAAATATGAGTAAGAAACGAACGATGATAGTAATCGAGCCGGAGGGCCGGATTCACAAGGAGGCGTTTATGACGGCGCCGATGACATGCCCTTATTGCAACGGCAGGGGTGGGTTCAGTATAGACACTCCCAAAGGGCCGGACTTTGAGCCGTGTCCCGACTGTGCCGGAACAGGTGAAGTGGCGGCGATGGTGACGATAGATTGGAAACCGAACATAAAATAAACGAATATGAGTGAGACAAAATTCAAATGCTGCATCTGCGGCAAAGAGGTCACGGAACACGGCAACGATCCGTGGCCCATCAAGGAGGAAGGACGCTGTTGCAACTATTGCAACTGGACCGTAGTCCTCAAAGAGAGAAGCCGATTAAGTAAACTAAACAGAGAAAAGAACAATGGCAAAGAAAAAGATAAAATCCAACTTCAGGTTCTTGATGAGTTATGTGTCAAGACAAGAGCTTCGCTTAATGCTGCACTTCATTACCTTGAAGTAGTGGCTGAAACCGAGACAACAAGGGATACCGCGATGGTAAAAACCAAAATTGATGAAGGTCTTATGTGGCTTGATAGATACCATACCGGTGTCGTGGTCGATTTGGCTAATAAAACATGTGTATAATATGAAACAAGAAGTAACTAATTTCGCCCGGTTCTATACCGCGGTCAAGGCCCTCGATCCAATCGGGGACCGCGACGAGGTGAAGAAGAGCCTGGTGTGGCAGTACACCGACGGACGCACCGACAGCCTCCGCGAGATGACCCGGGCCGAATACGACCGCTGCTGCGCCGACCTTGAGGCCAGGACCGGACGCAAGGACGAACTCCGCAAGGAGCGCAGCAAGACCCTCAAGATCATGCAGCAGATGGGAGTGGATACCACCGACTGGAACCGCGTCAACCTCCTTTGCCGGGACGCCCGAATTATCGGCAAGGACTTCTATCATATCACAGCTGAGGAGCATCAGGAACTGCGTCGCAAGCTGCGTGGCATCGAGAGAAAGGGTGGCATTCGCCATAAGCCTGTGGAAATGCCCTCACAGCCGGTCAAAACGCAGCAGCCCCGTCAGCAAGTAATCATCATCCCCATGCCAATGGGGCAAGCATAAATGAACATGAAACAGATAAAAATAACATTGGAGGATCGCGGCCAGGATTTCACAACCCTCTACACGGATGAGAATGGCATGGTCGTAGACGCACAGCCATATCAAGCCAATATATGGCGGGGCGCGATGATTCCGGTTGATGACCCAGGATTATTTGAGGTTGGCCAACCGCTGCCGATTCATCATCCACCACATATAATGTGGGGATTTCTCCGCTACCGCATTCAAGAAATAGAATACATCGAATCATGAAAAAACGACACTGGAAGATCAGGCTCAAGGAACGGACTGCCGGACATATCCTCACCCCGGAATACATCGGCTACAGTGACCGCGAGGAGGTGATAAAGTTTTTCGGACTTGAGAATCCCGACGTCGAATGGTACGAGATAGAGGAAGTACCCTATAAAGAATAATCAGTAATCAACTATTAAACAAAAAGATATGGCAAAAAGAGCAAAGAAAACCATCATCACCGGCGTATCAAAGGATGCAGCCGAGGAAGCATTCGCCGTCTATGCAAAGGCAGACGCAGAACGTGCGAAAATCACAGCGGACATCGAACTCCAGTGCGCCCGTTACCGCGAGAAACACCAGGAGCGCCTCTCGCAGCTTCAGACTATCCAGGACGAGGCATTCGAGACCCTCCAGTCCTATGCGACCGAGAACCAGGCAGAACTCTTCAGTAAGAAGAAGAGCCTTGACATGGTGCATGGCACCATAGGGTTCCGCACCGGCACCCCGAAACTCAAGACCCTCAAAGGTTTCACATGGGCGAGTGCCCTTCAGCTCGTGAAGGAGTTTCTGCCCGGGCATATCCGTACCGCCGAGGAGATAGCCAAGGACAAACTCCTTGCAGACCGTGAGGACGAGACGGTCGCCGCGAACCTTTCACGTTGCGGAATCATGGTCACCCAGGACGAAACCTTCTTTGTCGAACCGAAAAAAGAGGAGGGTGCGGCATGAACAAGGAGATCAAACGACCGCCTCGGGTTGCCGTGTGCAAGGAGTGCCACGGCACCGGGATTCAACAGACAGAGGCCCCGCAAAGGCATCCCGCAAGATGCCCCCAGTGCGAAGGCCGCGGCCGGGTGACAGTGAGCAGCGTGACGACGCTCGACATCCGGCCCTACCGACCTAAACAGACACACGGACCTGTAAAAATCATGTAGAGCCAATGGCAAAATCGCGCGGCATGTCCTACAGGAAGCGCGTCGAGGACATAAACCGGATATATGACCGGTACGCCAGGAGCGGACTGTCTAACCGGGAGATATGGCGCAGGTACATATATCCGGTTTATTGCATCAGTGAACGCACCTTCTACAACATAATGAACGCCACGGCAGGGTTTGAAACCCCGGTCGTGGCGTCCGACATGCCGAGCCTTTTTGATTTCATTGACGAAAACCCCGAAAATCAGGAATCCGATGAGCGACCTTGATCAGCAGACACGCGCCATATTTCAGAGCATATTGCGCGACATACAGGTGGAGCTTGGCGACGAATTCGACCAAAACTTCGAGCGACAGGCATTCTTCAGTCAGGCATGGCAGCGGCGTAAAAGTCCGATGCGCCCGGGTGGTCTTATCCTGGTTGACTCCGGCGGCTTGAGACGGAGTGTCCGCAGCGAGATCCGCGAGAGCAGCATCGTGTTTCTGTCCGACCATCCGGCGGCAGCAATTCACAACGAAGGTGGCGAAATCAAGGTTACAGCCAAAATGAAACGCTTCTTCAGAGCAAAGTTTTATGAGTCACAAGGCGGGTTCGGACGAAAGAAAGGAGATCCGAACAGGCCGACGTTACCGGATGGAGCCTTCTACGCCTGGACATCAAAAATGAGCCTCAACACAATATCTGAATTCTGGCGAATCATGGCGCTCATGAAGGTCGGCTCTACAATCAAAATTCCACAGCGCAAATTCCTCGGTACGTCGCCGGAGGTAGAGGCCGCAGTCCGGGCAATCATCGAGGAGAACCTTAACGAATACATCAACAGCATAGACTTCAATATCAAATGAAAACCATAACAATAAAAATCCCGACTTCATTCAAGGAATGGAAAAACTGGGTTCAAGAGCGCGTAAAGGCTCGTAAGCGTCACAATCAAGATGTTCTGTGGGAATTTGCCCAGGCTATCTCAAGGGAGGCTTATTCCAATTACTGGAAAAATGACATATCCAACACTATGGTAGATACTCTTTTCAGCATCGGTGGTAATTCCAAATTGACACATTTATATTTTGAAGCTAAACAAAAACTCAAATGAGAGAGGAACTATACAACGCAATCAAGAACCGGCTCGAGGCACTGTGCATCAATGGTGCCGGAGAGTATTATGAACGCCCGGACGATGCGGATGTCGATGACGAGTTATATCCTCGGGCGATAAGGCACATCGACTTGTGGAACCACAACGTCGAGTTTATCGAGCAGGAGACCGCATGGGCACGCCCCGCGGTGTTCATCGAGTTTGTGCCCTTCAAGTGGCACGCCATCGTGCCGGGTGTCGAATACCGGGCGCAGCCGCTCATCAACCTCCATGTGGTCACCGACTGGGCCGAGCAGAAAAACATCGGTGAATTCCGGCTGCTCGACAAGATCCACGAGCTGCTTGCCGGGATCGAGGGCGAAACCTTCATGGAGTTTGACATCGACAGCTCCGCCACCAACCACAACCACGAGGAACTTGTCGAGAACATCGAAACTTACACCTGCGTCGGACTCCGGCATTTGAAATAACAAACCTGCAAAAATCCACGACATAAACCGCAATAAAACCACGGGGCCTGTCGTGGGATTATTTGATTAATTTTGCATACCTGATTAATGATATATATATTTGCAACAACAAACCGATTATAGCCATTAACATGAACAAATTATTTTCACAGCTTTTGCCGGTATTAGCCATATTTCTGTTGTGTTCCTGCGGGGATGATAAAGAAGAACCCGAATCTCCGCTACAGACGGCAGCCAAAGTTCAGGACACCCTGTATAAGGAACTGCAAAATACAATAGTGGGCCATTGGGTCGGCGCGGAGCATTTCAACAGAGGGGAATATAACATTAGAGAAATGGGGTGGGAGGACATCTCATATATATCCTGGGATCAAGAATATATCTTTAATGCAGACGGAACCGGAGTTGACATTTCGGGAGCACACAGTTATGATATTACCTGGCGGTTGGAGAAAAACCCGGAATTCATTCGGGAGAATTGGGCCGCCAGTTCGTGCCCGGAGGTATACATAATATTTACCTACACAAGTATCGAGTTGCCTCCGACAGATAAAGCCATCTGGCTTGACGGTGACAACCATGAGTTTTTGCGCTTAACCTATGCGCCTTTGGGCGGAATACCGTCAGTTATAACTTCGGGTGGAGAAGTCGGAATCAGATACAAAAAGATATAGTCGTAGCTCCGGAGCGCAATCTATAAAAGCGCCTGAGCTTTGCGGAGCAAATTGGCAGCCGATTTCGCAACGAAAAGAGAGAGCCGCATCCTTCATCGGGTGACGGCTCTCTCGGCGTTATATGGGCAAGAAATCGGCCTCACATGGCGTTGTCCGGAGGAGGGTCGGGGGTTGTGAACAACATGATGTCCGTATAGCGGGCATTATAGTTCATGGTAGCGTCAAATTCCCTGCGCTGACAGCGGTCGAAAGGGTTGCCGAGCGATGGGTTGCGCCCCATCCACTCGCACAGCTCCACGAGGCACGATTTCTCGGAGGTGAAATAGACAAAGTTGTGGCCGGCGAGCACAGAAAGCACATCGAGGTAGTCGGCAAGGCGCCAGTACATGCGGTAGGTGCCGACATCAGTGGAGAGATAGGGTGGGTCAACCAGGAACACCACGCCCGGCGTATCCTTGAACCGCTCGAAAAGGTCGCGGTAGTCGCAGGACTCGATCTCCAGTCCGGCGAGATAATCCGGACAATCGGCATACCCGGTTTTGCGGACATTGTTGTAGAACGTTTCCCTGCGCATCTCCGGAATGCTCATCTTATACTTCATCGAGAACATCAGCGACGACGACAGCGTGATGAAGTCGAGATAGCCGTTGTCATGAAGTTCCTGCTCGAGCAGCCTGAAAATCTCGTCGCGGGCATTGCCGGTGACCGGCTTGTGCCTGGGGAATTGCGAGGCGATGGGCCGGATGCGGTCGAGCAGGGCGTTGGTGCGCGGGATGTTGGCAATGCGCAGACGGTAGTCGTCGAAGTCGTTGTAAATGACCCTCGACTCCGGGTGAAAATGTTTGGTAATGTGAGAGAGCAGTCCGGAACCGCCAAAGAGGTCGACGAACACCGTGCCGGCGGGGTATTGCTTGATGACCTCGATGAAATGCTTTGCGAACATGCGCTTCTGCCCAACGAAAGGCAACGGCGCAGACATATAGAGGCGGCTCATACGTTAAGCTCGAATTTAACACTGTCCTCCCCGGCAAGGAGGCGGCGGGTGTTGTCGATGTTGTTGTCATACACATGCACGTTGCCCAGGAACAGCGTGATGGACTTGAGGGGAAAGTCGATGTGGCGAGCCATCAGATAGAGATGGTAGATGTCGGCAGGCAGACCGAGGTTCGCGTCGGAGCTGCGCTGGTAGGCCGACACCACAAGCTCGCCGTCCTCAATCTGAAACTGTACGAGCGACAGGCATGGGGCCTGATTGCTCTCTGCCTCGGTGGCTCCGAGGAACAGCACATAGTTCTTGGAAGGTCGGCGCTCAGAATTGATCCTGGCGAGCAGCGGCGGCAGTTTCTCGAAATAAGTGGGATAGGAATTGACCAGGATAGAGCCGCAGTAGTCCCACCAGTTTATGCCGGCCTCACGGTATTTCTCCACCGAGCGCTCGCCGCTCATGAAGAGCTTGAGCTCGGAGCGGAGCTTCTTCCGGGCCAGACCGTGGCCCTCGAAAATCTCGAGCAGGTCGGCCGGGGTAAGCGAGAGCTGCTCGTTGATAAGGTAGGTAATGTTGCCCTTTTTGTTGACTTGGTGCTTGCCTGTGTCAAGAATCCGGGCGAGAATTTGGTGATATTTGTTGCGTGCCATTGTCGTTGATGATTGGTGATGATGCAAAGGTAGGCACGCGCCATCAGCGCCACACTATCGAAACGCCGAATCATACTGCACCCGAATTGCAGTCACTGTTCTTTGCCGGGCAAAGCGGCATAGCCGATGACTGAAAGTGCTTTATAAGGGAATAGACCTTGCGCTCGCTGACATTGTATTTGTCGGCCAGAACCGCCACTGCATACGACACCTTGTCGCCTGCGCCGACCATATTGTTGTAGTCAACAAAAAGGTCAATGTGGGCAGTGTCCTCAAGTCGCACACCTATCCGGCGCAGCCTTTCGAGCAGCTCGCGGTTGAAATTCAGCACTTCAAATATTGTCATGTCGGCGAAAATTGTTAATTTTGCATTGTCTCACTTATTCAAAAAATACCGCGTATAGCGGCCAGGAAGGCATCATGCCCCCGGCGGTCGCTATACGCGGTATTTTGTTAAAGAGTAAGTGAGACGACTATTTAACAGGCCGGGGGCATTTTTTATGCCCTCCCCCTAAGGGCAGAGAGGACAGCTCACGTTGTAGATCTCGAGATTGATGAAGTCCTTGGCTTTCCAGCCGTCGGAGAGAGGCAGCCGGATGAACTGCATGGCGCCGGCGAAGAAGGCCGTCAGCGCCTCCAGCGAATCAAAGGAGACATACTCCGGATGGTCGGCATCGCCGAGCTTGAAGGTGACCGGGAGGGTGGCTCCGGCGATCTGGACAGCGAGGTCGTGAGCGGCCTTGTAGTTGAACTGGTTCTCGAAGTAGAGCCACACCATCTTGCCGTTTGCAGTTCCCTTGCCTTCATTGTCGCGGTGATAGCATTTGTTTACCAAACAAACGGTTAAGCAATGAGCTTCGCAGTCTTTTTTGTAGCGTTTATAATATTTTTATCCATAAACTTTTGTGTTTGAGGAATTGTTTATATCTTTGCACTAACGATTCCGTAGCTAATGACTACCGATTCGTTGCCAGAAGGAGGAATGAGCAATCATTCCTCTGACTTTTTATATAGCAGCCTTAATTGGCCGTTTTCGTTTAACCATACTTCTGAGATAGGATGCCCATCCTTTATTCGCTGATTGATGATACGTTTCATGTATGCATCCGTAAGATCCGGGCGGTCGATAATAATACGGTCAGATTGTTTAAGACCATGATTTAACATGTTTCTGAACGCATTTTTCGGATTATCAGAAGAGAATCCCTCATGCTCGTACCAGTGTTCCCCGATTCTTAGATCGGGACATTTGCCGTCATACCGGGTGCCACGAAGAGAGCCATAAACACAGTCGTATTCAAATTTAGGAGGTCGCGTCATCTTCGGAGTCAGCACTACATGGGCGCCATCGGACGCGAAATGCCGTGCAACGGCCATCAACCTTTCATAATCACCATCCCTGCGGTCAACAAGATGGCTGACCTCGATAGTGCCTTTGCCGTGCTTTATGACTTCACCTCGGAGTTGCTCACACTGATGAACGAGGACACAGGCCTTGCACACCTCGTTCTCCGGCACAAATGCTGCGAGCTTTCCGCCTTTGCTGCCTTTGGCGACAGGGCATGTGGAGCAGCGGCGGATGGTGTAGGGATTGTAGTCCGGGACGGACTTGCCCTCCTTGCCGGCGTTGAAGCGGAATATACCTTTTGTGTCGCGCTGCAGGGCCTCGTCGCCCAGACGCATCGCCTCGTCGTGGGAGGTTTCAGGATACTTGGATTTGCGCACCTGGACAACGGTGCAGCGGCAGTTCCAGCCATTAGGCGGGTAGAACTCCTCCCAAAACGAATCCGACGGCGGCAGCGTGACGCGGTCGAGGGCTGCATGTTCCGGGCGCACCTTGTAGTCCTGCTGGGTGCGGTACTGGAGATTGTATCTGTCGCCGTCGCGCATGAACTGCTCCCACTTGCCGGCCATCTCGGCAGACGCTGCCACAAAATTATACTCTGCCCGGAGATAGTTGGCGTTATAAGTTGCGTCTATGCTCTGAACGTCATTCAAAAACCGTTCGAACGGCTTTCTATTGCCGTTCTCATCAAGCAGAGAGGGGAATGCCTCGTGCAGCTCATGGAACGCCTTCATGCCGGAGAATATATAGTTCGACCGTGTCAGACGGCGGCGCATGGCATCGGACATTTCCACCTTCTCAAAGGCGGAATCCATCACCGACGCATGTGCCCCGACAAACTCCTGCACCGCGGGGTCAGCGACAAGATCAACGCGGAACTCCGCGCCATTCTCCTTGAACAGCGAGCGCATCATACCCTCGAACAGAGAGGTCAGACGCTTGCGCACGTCATAGCCGAGGGTGCCGAGCATACGCATGTCCAAACCATCGAGCATTGACCTATAGCGCCGGTGCAGCCCCTCGTAGTCAGAGGGGCTCAGTCGAAAAAACCGAGTGAGCGAGAGCAATCAAGCTCGCTTGAATTGCCGAGCGTGAGGTTTTTGGCCGTAGGCAAAAAATTCTTTTTCTCCTTATCCTCTTTGGAATCATTGTCGCAATTTTTCTTGTCGGCATCATCCCCTGCCGGAGGGAGTGCCATCTGATTGATGCGTTTGCCGACCGGCATATTGTACTTGTCGGCGAAGTAAGAAGGGTCGACCTCGTATCGGTCGGCCACCATGGTTTCGTAGGCCACCTGCTGCTCCGGGGTGTAGTCCATGGCGTCGTCCCACTCGAATCGGAGCCCTTTGACAGGGAAACCGTGGAGCACCATCAGCGGGATGAGCTGATTGTTGACGATGTCGCGCAGGAAATCTCGGTCCGACTCTACCAGATTCATGAAAACCTGCAGGTGGGTCTGCGACTGCGAGAGCGAGGATCCATCCTCAATGGTCATGGTCTGGCCTATAACCAGTTTCGACAGTTCCGAGTTTGCCCGGTCAATTCGCTTGTCATAGACATTGAAGGCATCGCCCTTGCCGGATTCCACGAACTGGATTTCCGTCTCCATGCCGGCCACCACCGCCTGGTTCGCACCGGGATTGTACATCATGTCCTGTAGCCGCTGGTATTCCTTCGGGTCGCGGGTGGATGTGCGCGCGATGCGCCAGGGCATGCCGAACACCTCCGCGAAACAATCCCAGAAAGTCATCGCGTGCTTTTTGGGAATGGTGTGGAGTGCTGCCTTGAGCAGCAGCCCAAGGTCGTCAGGGCGGCCGGCCTCAATCAGCCAGTCGCGCCAGGGACGTTCCCGGTACTCTATGCCTGTCTCCCAGTTCATGCCCACGCGCTGTACCACGCGCCCCTTCTCCGGCACCACATGCTTTCGGGGAATGAGCGACACGCCGGAGAAAGCCGGATGGCCGTCGCCGTCGGTCACGACATCGCCGAGCTCAATGAGAGAATGCCCCCACCATATAGACTCAAGACACAGGCGGCACAGATCCTTGAACCATGCCTGGTCGAACAGATGCCCGGCGGCATCGTCCACATCGCCAGACTCGTTTACGAGCTTGAACGAGCGCGACATCACGAACCCGACGCGCTGCTGTATGCAGCCCGAGAGATGCGAATCTGTCATGGCATCGCGGTAGATGTCGTAGAGCTTTTGCCGGGAAGGGTGGCGCGGCTCAATGGCCGACTGCCACGCACGGCGCCAGTCCTCGATGTCGTTCTTTGTGAAAAACTCCGCGTAACGGTGCAGCTCCAGGATAACCGAGGACTGCTTCTGTATCTTTGACCGGGCGTCCTTCTGCACCTGGCACAACCTCTGTCTGTTGGATTTTCGGCTCATGTTTCTTTGCGAATGTATATTTAATCGGGGCAAAGCGTCCTGCGGACGGTTACCAATCGTGTCTTAGTCGGGGTGATGAATGATAGGAGGTGCCGAACCCGGAGAGTCCCTCCTCCGGCTCGGCGAGGGGTAGGTCGGGAACAATCCTGCCGGCCTGAACTCCCTCGAGCCACTTGATCGCACGCTCGTAGCGCTCCTTGCGTATCTCGCTGCCCATCTTCTGCGGCTGCGAGGCCGTGAGGTGGTAGAGAACGATGTCGGCGGTGTACATTACGATGAGCCTGTTGCGTTTGGTGCCGGAAGCCGAGAAGATGGCATTGGTATCATATACCGGGCGCAGATAGCCCGATATTTCCTCAATCGCCTCCAGTTCGGCATTCGCTATATTTTCAGGGGTGGACTGGGATACGACCTTCAAGGCCGTCTCGCCGATAACCACCCTGTAATCCTCGTAGTCTATAAACATAATCACCATATATTTTTAGGTGAGCGACGCGGAATCGCCACCGGTTTGAAAATCTCCTGCCGGGTGTTGCGCTGCAGGTAGTAAATAGCGCCCTCGTCTGCATCCGGCGCATCGTCATGGACACGCGAGCCGCGCTCGAGGGCGAGCGTCTGCTCGATGCCGACCTGCATATCGGCAGAATCCTTGAGTGCCTCGTTGTAGAATACGAACCCGCGCTCCCACAGCGGCGACACCGCCTCGATGCGCTGCACCTTCTCCGGCTTGCTGCGCTTGTCCGGGAGAATCGGCAACTGGTAGCCCCGGATGTTCCCCTCGGTGGCAAACTCATCGAGAATGATGTCCTGCATGAAGTTCGCCTCCATGAAAAATGAAATCGCAACCCGGTCGCGTGTACGCTCGTATAAGTCATATAGCCACCGCACCATACCGGACACGGTGTCCTGGCGCACATAGCAGTCAATCAGGTGCAACTCCGTACCGATCTTGCCCCACAGGCGGCAGGCTTTGTAGTCGTTGGCCGTGGTTGACTTGAACGACGGGTCGGTGTAGCAGACGAGCATCTCGTACTTCTCCAGTTTCGGAAGCCGCTTGAAGCGTATCCACTCGTGCTTGAAGATAGATCCGTCCGTAATCGGGTTATGCATCATCTCTTTTTGCCATATCCGATAACCAACGGTATCGGCATAGTCTTGAGCTTCCTCTTTGGTCCATTTCTCTGCCCATACCGGATTTCCGTTTTCATCGACAGCCTTTATTATAGAGACATGCATCTTCTTATTTTTTGCAAGAGATGCTAGCACCGAGCATTTTGAAATAAGATTGCCGACAATGATGAATCTGCCACGCCCGGCATCCAATGTTCCAAACAAAGCTGACCAGACCCATTCCACATCTTCTCGGATCAGTCGTTCGTTAAGACAGCGCCTATCTTCGTCTATGTCATCGATGTGTATATAGTCTGGACGGTTTTCCCGGTCCCTTAGACCGCGAGGGGACTGCCCACGGCCCAATGCAAGAAACGAGATCCCTTTCTGCGTTGTAAATTCGCCTTCTGTCCAGGACCCGATATTCTTGAATTTGCCGAAGTCTGCAATTAGCCTCTGGTTATATTCAAGTTCAGCCTGTAGGTCACCGAGCAGTTTTTTCGCGCTGGCTTCAGAACACCCGACAGTAATCATAAAATGGATTAACGGGATTGGCTGCACCATAAGCCATGTCGGAGTGATCACACCGATATGGGTTGATTTGGCATGAAAACGCGGCCATTCGAATACAGCTTTAAGATTGGCATTCTCGCGAATCATATTTGCGGCTTCCGAATGGAACGGCGCATTATGAATTGTCTTTATAATTTCGCCGGTGCTTTTATCACGTAGAATCAGGTAGTGAGGGAAATAGTATTCACAGAACTCGTCATAGTTTGCCAACAACCGCTTGATTCGCATGTCACGCTCTGCCGGAGATTCTTTGGCCACGGCCAATGACACACCGGTAAGCGATTGCACCTCCTTACAATGCTCCTTCCATTTTTCGATTGCGGCTTTCTGCTCCGCTGCCGTTACCTTAGCCATGGATTATCAAGCAAGAGAGCCTTTCCCGACAGATTCAATAATGAACATGTCCTGAAAGCGATTGATTTGTTTGATTAGTTCTACGGTGACTTCAGGGTCGGTTTTCGCACGGAATTCGAGCCATTTGGAGAAAGCAGTGAACACATCTATGGCATCCACGACATTGGCTTTCTTGTCAAGTTTCTCTATTACGGCTGAAAGTTTTGCCAACTTGTCTCCAAGACCGCCCAAAAGCGTCGGATCTTTGGATTCATTAACCTGTGTTATGAGATTGTCTATGGTGAGAAGGAGCTTGTTTACCAGTTCCGAGCGCGTGATATTCTTTGCTGCCCGGGTTTCTTTCCATCCTTCAGCCACACACCACTTGGATATTGTTACGCGCGACACGCCGACACGGTCGGCAATTTCTGCCTGTTCCATGCCGGACATAAACAGGGCACGAGCGGTGGATTTCTTTTTTTCAAGTTCTGCTTTTGTCATGTCGATAATGATTTATGGCGCTTTTGCAGTGCAAAAGTGCGAATACCGGGGGGCGTCTCAAAAAAAGTGTGCAACCATTGCATAGAAGTGTGCAACCATTGCACACTTTTTTGGAGGCAAGCGGTTTATCGCCCACTTTTGCATCGAAATCGTCCTCAGGACGCTTTGCACCGTAGAAATTTTAATTCGCAAAGAAAATCAATCACGACCGCAATGGGCAACAGAGTAAGACTGACAAACGACACGCTCAACAG
>ULWY01041930.1_pt1 | contig 50814 bp, 52 predicted proteins | sample 1960761 | NCBI WGS metagenome assembly ULWY01 (sample SAMEA4835824, study PRJEB28245) | human gut metagenome | biome: gut microbiome; material: fecal sample | place: Denmark | collected 2008 | reverse complement strand
AAAGCCATATCGTAACTTATCAATATCATGTTCAGAAAAATCTTTATAATTTTGAATAAAACTTAAAGATGACTCTAGAAATGCTTTTTTCATATTTCACCTCACAACTATATTATAAGATTAAAAATTTATTTTAAATTTTTAATCTATATAAAGTATTTTTTAAATATAAAAAACTCGAATTTTGTCGAAAAAAGAGGATTTTCAACAATTAATGTCCGTACAGATACAAGTTACGGAAGTAATGTCAAAATGCGCTTTATTTTTGCTAGAATAAAATCACCAAGAAGACAATGGTAGAAATGTGAGGTGTAAGAGGTATGATGATTGGTCGCGTAAAATGGTTCAATAATGAAAAGGGTTATGGATTTATTGAATTTAAGGAGAATGAAGATATATTTGTTCACTACTCAGCAATTGAGATAGAAGGATACAAAACATTGTCCGAAGGCCAACTAGTAGAGTTTAAACTTATAGAAACCAGTAAAGGTTATCAAGCAATAAACGTAAAACTAGTAAAAGAGACTACTACTGCAAAGTAGTAGTTTTTTTTACTGAAATGTGATATAATTCAAGTATAAGGAGGAAAGATATATATGGAAATTATTATACGTGGAGACAAACTTAAAATTACTGATGCTATGCATGATTATATTGAAGAGAAGCTAGGAAAACTAGAAAAGTATCTAAAGGATAGCGATGAAGTTCGCGCAAATATTATAGTTAAAGTAAAAAACCATGAGCAACGAGTAGAAATTACTATTCCGTTAAAAAATTATATTATAAGGGCTGAAGAAACAAAAGATGACTTTTATGCTGCTGTAGATAAAGCTCTTGATACCTTAGAAAGACAAATTAGAAAAAATAAAACAAGAATGTTATCAAAACAAGTTAAGACAAACTATGATTTTGACATTAGTGAAATAGAAATAGATAAAAGTGTAGATGAAAACAAAATTGTAAAAAGAAAAAAGGTAGAAGTAAAACCAATGAATGAAGAAGAAGCAATTCTTCAAATGGAATTACTTGGACACCAATTCTATATGTATAAAGACAGTGAAAGTAATAAAGCTGCTGTTGTGTACAAGAGAAATGATGGTAACTATGGAGTTATTGAATCAGAATAAATAAAAAGACATAAAAAAGGAAGAAAATAAGCATATTACTTTTATTCTTTCTTTTTTTTTGATAAAATAATAAGTTGAAGGAGCTGATAGAATGAACCTTTTAAGGAAATTATTCGATCACGAATATAAAGAAATGAAAAAGTTTACTACTTTAGCAGATAAGGTAATGGCTTTAGAGGATGAATATTCAAAATTAACAGACACAGAATTACAGAACAAAACAGAAGAATTTAAAAATCGATTAAGAGATGGAGAAACCCTTGATGATATTTTAGTTGAGGCTTTTGCAACAGCTCGTGAAGCTGCATTTCGTGTAATTGGCGAAAAGCACTTTTATGTTCAAATATTAGGCGGACTTGCTATTCACTATGGAAATATAGCTGAAATGAAGACTGGTGAGGGAAAAACATTAACAAGTGTTTTACCAGCATATTTAAATGCCTTAACTGGTGAAGGCGTACATATTATTACTGTAAATGAATATCTAGCTACACGTGATGCCAATTGGATGGGAAAAATACATGAATTTTTAGGACTAACGGTTGGTGTTAATACAAGAGACCTAACCCCAAAAGAAAAGCAAGAAGCATATAACTGTGATATTTTATACTCAACAAATAATGAAATAGGTTTTGACTATTTAAGAGATAACATGGTTGTTCATAAAGAAGATCGTGTTCAAAGAAAATTAAATTTTGCCATTATTGATGAAGTTGATTCTGTCTTAATTGATGAGGCCAGAACACCTTTAATTATTTCCGGTGGAGAAATGAAAAGTGCTAATTTATATATCGATGCAGACCGTTTTGCTAAGAGTTTGAAAGATGAAAAGGACTTTATTTATGATGAAAAAACCAAAAGTGTTAATTTAACAGAAGAAGGATCAGATAAAGCAGAGAAGGCATTCAACATTAAAAATTTATATGAAATAGAAAATGCCGGACTACTACATTATATAAATCAAGCTCTACGGGCTAACTATTCAATGAAAAGAGACGTTGACTATGTAGTTCAAGATGATGAAGTTATAATAGTTGATCAGTTCACTGGACGTTTAATGAAAGGAAGAGCTTATTCAGATGGTCTACACCAAGCAATAGAAGCTAAAGAGGGTGTAACAATAAATCAAGAAACTAAGACTCTTGCAACTATCACTTTCCAAAACTTATTCAGAATGTATAAAAAATTATCTGGTATGACAGGTACTGCAAAAACTGAAGAAGAAGAATTTAGAAATATATATAACATGTATGTTATTGAAATTCCTACTAATAGACCAGTAATCCGTATAGATGCACCAGATTTAGTTTATGCTACAAAAGAGGCAAAATATAAAGCTATAATTAGTTTCGTTAAAGAACGTTATGAAAAAGGTCAACCAGTACTAATTGGTACAATTGCCATTGAAACAAGTGAATTAATAAGTAATTTATTAAAACAAGCCAAGATTCCACACGAAGTATTAAATGCTAAGAATCATGCTCGTGAAGCTGAAATAATTTCTAAAATAGGTTTAGGAAAATCTGTTACTATCGCAACTAATATGGCAGGTCGTGGTACAGATATTAAACTATCAGATGAAGTAAGAAATCTTGGTGGATTATGTGTAGTTGGTACTGAACGTCATGAGTCACGCCGTATTGATAATCAGCTAAGAGGTCGTTCAGGACGTCAAGGAGATCCCGGTTATACTCAATTTTTCGTTTCTATGAAAGATGATTTAATGGTTAGATTTGGATCAGATAGAATTGGCGAAATGATGAAAAATATGGGATTGGGAGACCAAGCCATTCAGAGTAAAACATTTACAAGATCAATCGGAACTGCACAAAAAAGAGTTGAAGGAAATAACTTTGATATTCGTAAACAATTGCTTCAATATGATGATGTAATGAATAATCAAAGAGAAATTATTTATGAAAAAAGAAATACTATTCTAGATAGTGATTCCATCCATGAAATGGTATTAAGTTCCTTTAGACATCATGTAGAAGACTTAGTAAACTCACATCTAGCACCTGAAGGAATGTTAACTGATGATGACTTATCAGAAATAGTAGACTTTGCAAATGAAAATTTATTAAAGAAAGATATTAAAAAGAAAGATATTGAAAACTTAACACCAGAAGAAGTAATAGATAAAATATCTAAAATAGTAATATCAGAATATGAAGAAAAAATAAAAGAAATTCCACAAGAAATATCAGAAGAATTTGAAAAGGTTATAACTTTACAAGTTGTTGATAATTATTGGATGGAACATATTAATACAATGTCTCACTTAAGAGAAGGAATTCATTTAAGAGGATATGCACAAGAAGATCCATTAAGAGCATATACAATGGAAGGATTTGAATTATTTGATTCAATGCTACAAAAAATAGATAAAGATGTTAGTATATTTTTACTAAAAGCAGAAATTCGTCATAACGTTGAAAGAAAAGTTGTATCAAAAAAACAAATAACTAATGAAAGTGATGATACAGCTAAGAAAACTCCAAAAAGATCAAAAAAAATAGGTCGTAATGATCCTTGTCCATGTGGTTCAGGAAAAAAATATAAACAATGCTGTGGTAAATAGCTTGTTTTATAAGGGCTTGTGAGTTTGGCAATAATCCTAAACAACGTTGCAGTAAATAGTTTGTTTTATAAAAAAATAGGATGGTGAAAATATGAAAATAGTTTTAGGCTCTATGAATGTTTCTAAGCAAAGGTCAATTTTAATTGCAATGAATGAATTAGGATTTGATGATATTTCTATTGTCCCTGTTAATGTTAATTCTTTAGTAAGTTCTAAACCTATTAATGATGAAACTTTAATAGGTGCAAAAAATAGAAATCATGGTTTATATAATTATTGCATGGAAAATGATATTTCATTTGATTTACTAATTAGTATTGAGGGTGGATATGAACAGATAGATAATACATATTTTATTGTTACTTATGCATCAATATTAGACCAAAATGGTAATGAATTTATAGGAAAATCAAGTGGCCTCCAAATTACTGAAAGAATGTTTAACTACGTTAAAGATGGGAAGTCTTTGAATAAAGTTATTGAAAGTATTCTTGGTAATAGTAGTAATAAAAAAGATAATGGAATAACTGGATACCTAACAACTGGGTATTATAGGAGAGATATATTTGAATCCTCAGCAGTTATAAGTGCAATGGAAACTTTACTAAATTTTAAATCAAATTACAAAAAATTGGATAAAAAAATAGATAAAACACATAACGTTGGAAAAATTTGAAATAATTAGTAATATCATATATGATGTTATACATTTTTGAATATGTGATGGGAACAATGTGCACATTTTGTGCTCATTAACTTAAAAACATATAGTAAAAATAATACTATATGTACCATTTATACCATATCTGTTTAGACATTTTAAGCCTTGTAAAATCTATAATACTATATATATTTCATAGTGTTATATGTACAGGAAAAGGATGAACATGTGGCTCAGGACGCAAATATAAACAATGTTGTGGTAAATAAGCCAGCGAACCCGTATAAAATAAGGAATTGCGGGTTTTTCTATGATTCCACATTTAGGTGATTTTATCTCAAAAAAGGCGTTTAGATAAGTTTTTTAGACCTAATAAACCTTAAGTACGTATGGTACAATAAAAAAGGATGGTGATATTATGAAAGTTGCTATTTTCTCTGACATACACGGAAATAGAGAAGCATTAATTTCAATTATAAAAGATATAAAAAAAGAGGGAATTAAGAAGATAATATGCTTAGGGGATACGATAGGAATAGGGCCTAATCCTAAAGAGTGTATGGACATAATTGTTGACAATAATATTAAAATGGTTTTAGGGAATCATGAACTATATTTTATAAAAGGTACACAAATAGATGATGAGATGGGAGATGGAGAAATTAAACATCAAAATTGGATAAAGAATCAAATTACTGATAGACAAAAACAATATCTAGAAAAGTGTAACATAACATATGAAATTGATTGTAATGGTAAAAAAGTAGTATGCGAACATTTTCTCATAGATTATAATTCAAATTATCAGTATCCTTTTCATGATTTAAAAATTGCTAAAGATGGTTCAATTAATGAAATTATAAAGCCATTAAATTATGATTTAATATTTATAGGTCATGAACATAATGCATTTACTGTTGATAACAAATTATATGATGTTGGTTCATCAGGATGCAGAAAAGATAATACTACACAATACACAATATTTGATACTGAAACATTTACAGTTGAAACAAAAAGTTTAGAGTATGACAGAACTAATTTTGAAAAAGATTTATTAAAAGAAGATTATCCTGATAGAAATTTGATAGCAAAATGTTTTTTCGGAATTGAACTTTAATATGAGAACCATTTTTTTAGATAAGTTATTAGATAAGTTGTTGAATAAAACTTTCAATATTTCAATAAAAAGTTATTAAATTAAAATAAAAGATATCAATTTAAAAGGAAAAGATTACTTGGTTGTTTTAATATTTTACTATGTGGTTCGGGAAAAAAATACAAACAATGTCACGGAAAGTAAGATAAAATAAGGGAAAACAAGAAATTCAAAGAATATTAAGTTGGTTCGAGTTTGATAACTTGTCCACGTAATACTAATAAAACCTAAGTAAAACAAGGATGTAGACAACATTTTAAATGTGGACATCCTTTTTTATTACTTTGATTTTTGACAAAATGCAAGTTTAGTGCTATAATCTAACCATATTTTAAATCAGTGATTTGGAGAAGTAGATATTTATGATATTTATAGAAAGCAACTGGTTGATGGAAAGTTGCAATGGATGAATATTGAATGGACCAAAGAGAGTTTTTCAGAAATTAATTAAAGTATGAAAAATCGGGAGTTTCTACCCGTTATCAAGTGAACATATATGATGGTATATGAAATGAAACTATTATTAGGTGGCACAAGATTCTTGTCTTAATTTTTAGACTGGAATCTTTTTTTATTCATAAGAAGGAGATGGTTGTATGGAAAAGTATGTGAAACGATGGTGTAAGTTATATTAATCATTGATTTAAAATATAAAAATATAAGAAAGAAGGAAAAAAATATGAAAACAATGATTACAGGTGTAAGACCTACAGGAAGTATAACTTTAGCAAACTATATTGGAGGAATTAAAGGATTTGTAGAACAACAATATAAATATAATTCATTAATATTTATTGCAGATATTCATGGATTGACAACTTATATTGATCCAAAAGAAATAAGAAATAATATATTAGATATAACAGCAATGTATATGGCTTGTGGAATTGATATTAATAATACGGCATTATTTATGCAAAGTAATGTATTAGAACATTGTAATTTAGGATTTTTAATGTCGTTTCAATGTAGTGTTGGAGAATTATCTAGAATGACACAATTTAAGTCTAAAAAACAACAATTAGGAAAAAGTGAAAAAGATATGGGATTATTTATTTATCCAACTTTAATGGCAGCAGATATATTATTATATGATGCTGAAATAGTACCAGTAGGTGCAGATCAAAGACAACACATTGAAAAAACTAGAGATTTTGGAGAAAGATTTAATAATATTTATGGTAATACCTTCAAATTACCAGAATATCAAATACCTAAAATAGGTGCTAAAATAATGAACTTACAAGATCCAAGCGTTAAAATGAGTAAATCTGATCCAAAGGATGATAAAGGGACAATATTTATGTTAGATGATATAGAAATAACAAGAAAGAAAATAATGTCTGCGTGTACAGATAGCGAGGGAAAAGTTTATTATGATGAGGATAGTAAACCGGGAATATCTAATTTAATATCATTAGTATGTGTAGTTAATAATATGACTATAGAGGAAGCCAATGAAAAATATAAGGATTATAATTATAAAGATTTTAAAATTGAAGTTGCTGATAGTGTTTGTAAATTTATTAAAGGTATTCAAGACAAATTTTATCAATATAGAAATGATGAAAAACATTTAAAAGAAATATTAACAAATGGTGCTAATAAAGCTAGAGTATATGCTTCTAAAAAAATGGAAATAGTAAAAGAAAAAGTAGGACTTAGTATTTAAAATAAAAAATGTTAGTATGTGTATGCTAACATTTTTTTGTAAAGGAGATGAGGAATTATTATTAGTATTAGAAAAAGAAATAATCTGTATGAATACAGATTTGAAGCAGGAAGGGTTAATGGTAAAAGAAAACAAATATCAAAATCTGGTTTTAAAACAAAAAAAGATGCATATATAGCAGGACAAAGAGCATATGAAGAATTTATTAGTGGAGAAAGTACAAAAGAATGTAATATGTTGTATGGAGATTATTTAGATTATTGGATGAAAGAATATTTTGAAATAAATTATAAATATTCTACAGCCAAAAGATATAAAGAGTCTTTTAGAAATATAAAAAATAATTCAACTTATAGCTTTGACAAATAAAATATTAAAGGGATATTTACTACAATGCATATATATAATACAATTATATATAGGTGATTAAGATGAAATATGAAATAGTTAATGTAAAACAAGAAGATAAAGAGAAACTATATAGATTACTGCAATATGCATTATATGATGGTTCACAATATATTGATAATAATATAAATGAAGATTGTATATTTGAGTATAGATGGTTTGATAAATATTTTACTGATAATAATCGGAATGCCTATTTTATTAAAAGTGGAAATAAATATGTAGGAATGGTTATGGTAAATGAAAATTTAAAATTTAATAAAACCGGTAAGTGCATAGCTGAATTTTTAATAATGCCAAGATTTAGAAAAAATCATATTGGCAAAAACGTCGCCTATAAAATATTTGAGAAATTTAAAGGTGATTGGGAAGTTCAACCAATGGAAAACAATCCTATTGCATATTCATTTTGGAAAAATATTATATCGGAATATACTAATGGTAATTATATAATTAAAAATGACGGAATAGAAGATGTATTTATTTTTAATAATAAATAGAGATGCTTATTTACACAAATAATAGAATATAAAAAATAAAATAAAAAAAGTTGAAAAATCTATTATTATTTTTCAAATAATGATATACTCTATTTAAGATAGGAGAGGTGAAAATGGACAAAAAAGAAAATAAAAGTTCTAAAGGTTCTATTATAGCGATAGTAATATTATCTATTTTAGTAGTTGGATTATGTGGATATATTGTATATGATAAGATGTCTACAAAAGAGTCAACCAACACTGAAAAAGCACAAAAAAGCGATAAGAACGACACAAAGTATACAAATGACAATAAAAATGATGACAGTAAAGGAACAGATAGTAAAACTGATAGTAAAGATAGCGACAGTAAAAATAATAATAGTCAAACTACAGAAGAAAAAGAAAATTCTAAAGATTGTTCACAAACCGTTAGATGCTATGGAACATATTATGTAAACGGAGATACAAATGATTTAAAATACATTTTGAGTGAGGACGGAACGTATAGAGTTGAAGGTAAAGAAGATTTTGGTGTATTTACAATTAATTCAAATACAATAACCTTCCTTCAAATGAAACATACAGTAGGACCTAGAGAAGAGGACCCTTATTATGAAAATCCAAGGATTTATTTAATTTCTGATGACTGTTCGAAGATTAGATTAACATCATCTGGTAGTGAAATATCTGCAACATTAATAAAAGTAAATTAAGCAGCAACTCGAACTGAGTTGCCTCTTTTATTTATAAATAATTTTTGCATCAAAAAGGTAAATTTCAATAAAATATGCAATTCTCTTATTAACAAACATTTTGTTTGCCTCGTATTAAATCAAGACGATGTAGGTATATTGCATGTATTAGAAAAACATATAAAACTAGAGAATATAGTAAAAAACTTAGTAAATAAAAAAGTTTTTTCTAACTATTTCTGTAATATTTATACTATATAAATGAAAGGTGATAATTATGGATAAAATTTATGATGAATATTATTATAAAATCTATCATTGGACCATAAAAAAGACAAGGAATAAAGAAGATGCTGAAGACTTAACAAATAGCGTGTTTTTATCTATTTTTGAATATTTTAGTAAAGATATTGAAATAGATAAAATAGAGAACTTAATATGGAAAATTGCTTACAACTTATGGTGTACCAAAGCAAAAAAATATATTAAGGAAAAAAATAATACTTCGCTAGATAATGATAATGAATTTGGCTATGAAGTAGAAATGATTGATAAAATTATATATAAAGAAATCATCGGAAATTTGGATAATATTGGTTTAACTGCAAAAGAACAAGAATCATTCAAATTGTATTATTTAAAAGACCTTTCAATAAAAGATATTAGTAAAAAATTAGGCACAAAGGAGCCAAATGTTAAATATTATTTGTATAGTGCTAGAAACAAAATAAAGGAGAGATATAATGAATAATTTAAATTTAGACAAATATTTAAATATTGCAAATGAAACTAAAATTAAAAAAGGATTAAATAATTATAGTCCTTTATATCCAATGTTAAGAGTAGAAAACGAAAAAATGTATGTTGGAGTTTTATTAACATCAGAAAATGATAATGTCTGGGACGCTTCTGAGCAAGTAAAACCAGAATATTGGATGTTAATTGATATTGATACTGAAAAGGTTATAGAATTTAATAAAACAGCAGAAAAAAGCTTTATTATAGGAAATGTAATTCCTAAAAATACCAGTGAAGATAAAAAAGAACTTTCTAAATACACTGTTGAGAAAACATTACAATATAAGAACTACTTAATAGAAGATATTAAAAAAGAACAATTACCATTACAAAAGAAACTATCAAATATTTTAGGTAATGAAATGGAAATTGATGGGGAAAGAGTAAATATAAATGACTATTTATTATCCAACTTAGAAGAAGATATTAAATCAAAAGTTAATGAACTAGTAAATGTTCTTATCTGGTCAAAATACGGATCAATTACTTTCTATTATGATAATTTATTTAATCAAGTTTTAAATGAATATAAAGATAAAAAAATAGTAAATAATGATAAAATAAAGTTGTGTATTGAAATAATGAATAATTATTACGATGGCGTAATAGGAATTGATAACTTTTTCAATATAAAATAATCGAAGGTAAATAAACTTTTACTATACTATAAAGTAAGGATAAATCTATTGCCTTAAAATGTTGTTTATAAAGGAGAAAAATAATTGTGATAGTGAAAAATAATTATAATGAATGTTTAACAAATCTGGCTTGCTCTATTAGAAAGTATTTTGACTTAGAATACAAGCACAATACAATTGATTATATTGATAAAATATTAGCCGAAAAGAAACCTAGAAATGTAGTAACAATACTATGCGATGGAATGGGTTCGAATATCATGGATAGAATTTTAGACCCAAACAGTTTTCTTATAAAACACAGACTTAAACCCATAACAACAGTTTTTCCTGCAACAACAGTAGCCGCAACAACTTCTATGATGACAGGGCTTAATCCTGTTGAAACAGGTATGCTTGGCTGGGATATGTATTATAAAGATATAGATAAGACAATTACAACATTTTTGAATTCAGAAAAAGAAGATGAAGAGCATAAGCCGTTACCAGAGGCACGTGAATACAACAAAAAGCATATGATTACAAAATCGATTGTGGAAGAAATAAATGAAAAAGGAACTGATTCTGGATATATACTATTTCCCTTTGGTACAGATCCATACAATGATATTGATGATATGTACAACAAAATAGAATCACTATGCGATGATCCTGGTAAAAAATACATTTATGCCTATGATACAGAACCAGATCATACGATGCATGAACTTGGTTGTGATACTGATGAAGTAAAAGAAATAATAAAAAATATAAACAAAAAAGTAGAAGAGCTAAGCCATAGATTAAAGGATACAATAATATTTGTTGTTGCAGACCATGGACATAAAAATGTAGAAAATATAATGCTTAAAGATTATCCTGACATAGTAGAGTGCCTAGAAAGAAACACTTCACTAGAACCAAGAGCCGTTAACTTTTTTATAAAAGATAATAAAAAAGAAGAGTTTCCGGAAATATTCAACAAACACTTTAAGGACGATTTTGATTTATATACTAAAGAAGATGTTATAAATTCCAAACTATTTGGTGATGGAAAAGAAAATGAAGTCTTTAGAGACATATTGGGAGACTATCTAGCTATTGCTAAAACTGATAAAACATTATTATATAACGGCTCAGAAATATTAAAATCACAGCATGCTGGCTATACAGATGATGAAGTTTTAATACCGTTAATTATAATAAATACAGATGAAATTTAAGTTTCATCTTTTTTAAATAATTGTCAAATTATAGTATAATAATTATATAAATTAAAAAAAGAAAGTAGGCGTTATATATGGAAAAGTTTTATTTGGAAAAACCATCACTAGAAAGAAAAGAAGAAATATTTGAGTATATTAATGAATTTGTCGAGTATAATTCTGACATAAATGGAACAGGTGGCCTAGATAAAATTATAGAAGGATGCACATTTGAACAAGCCCTTGCGAGATGCTTAAGTATGGAAGACGAAGACTATGCTAATAAGATAAATCGTTGCCAAAGCAAAACATTTTTACTAATTAGAGAAAATGATGATAGAATTGTTGGAACTATCAATGTTAGATGGAATTTAACAGAGGCGATGAAACAGTTTGGCGGAAATATAGGATATGGAATAAGACCAACAGAAAGAAGAAAAGGTTATAATAAGATTAATTTATATTTAGGAATGCAAGAAGCTCAAAAACTTGGACTAGATAGAGTAATGTTAGACTGTGATGTAAATAACCTTGGTTCAGACAGAACCTTAAAAGCACTCGGTGGAGTATTAGAAAGAACTGAAGTTGACCCGGCAGATGGGATTTTAACTAACGTTTACTGGTTTGATGTTGATAACTGTCTTGAAAAATACAAAGATATATATGCACCATTAATTTCAAAACCAATCTCAAAAAATAAAAGAAAGAAGCAATAGTTATGAAAAATTCAAAAATATGATTTTGCAATTTTGAATTATAGATAATGTTATTCAAATACTTAATGAGAAATCCGAAGAAGTAATGAGATTTTTCGAGTTAAAGAATCTTGCACAAAGAGGACAATATATACACTCAATTAAAGAATATAAATCACATAGAGGCGTATGTGCTTATAAGGCCAGCCGTTGCTAATAATTTACTGACATATGACTGTGAAATGGTTTGGAGTAATACAGGCTCTGAAAATCACGCCTTTATCATTATTCACGATAATTACAAGCATTATATTTATGACTCTACTAATGAAGCAGATTACAAGACAAATCTGGTCATGAATGGAAAACTCCAACATTAGTTGAAAAAACTGAAGAAGAAATAAAAGCCTTTTATGCAGGAAAAGAGAATCTGGTTATATCTGAAGAAGATGAAAAAATAAAGAATGCCAAGCAGAGCAATTCAGATTATTACATAAAATTACCAAGAATTAGATATTCAACAAGAGACAAAATTAAAGAAATAGATTCCCAACAGGAAACCGCGGATAGCGTTATTGAAAAATATGTAGCTGAACTAAAAGATAAAGGTTTAAATGAAAATGAAATAGTTCAAGTTCTTGGAAAAGTTAGACAAGATGCAATTCTAGGAATGACACCAAAAGTACCTAAACTAGAAAATGTATATAATGCCATGCGAAATAAAGAGACTAGTAACGAAATAAATACACAAAAAGAAAATAATAATAAAAGTACTAAATGATGATATAATCAAGTTGGAGGAATAATATGAATAAAGTAAAAATAAATGGAATATATAAACACTTTAAAGGAAATTATTATTTAGTGCAGGCAACAGCCAAAAATTCAGAAACTGGCGAAGATTATGTAATATATAGAGCATTATATGGAGATAATGATCTTTGGATTAGACCGCTAGATCTATTTTTAAGTGAAGTTGATCATAAAAAGTATCCGGACATTAAACAAAAATATCGCTTTGAATTACAAAAAATAGAAAGTATTGTCAAATAGGTTATAATTATGTCAAAAGTATCTAATGTAATAACGCTGTTGGAACTACTTCAATCTGGTCGTAAGTATAGTATAAAAGAATTAGCAAATATTCTAGAAGTATCAGAACGGATGATTAGAGTTTATAAAGAGGATTTAGAAAAAGCTGGAATTTATATCGATACAATTTTAGGTCCATATGGTGGCTATGTCCTAACTCAATCGGTAAAAGTTCCTATCAGAAAATTTAGCGAGAATGATTATAAAATATTGGATCTTTATATTGAAAATGAAAAAGATGACGAAAAAAAGGAAAAACTGACAAACCTTCAAAATAAAATTAAAGGAGTTTATATTGGCTCAAAGCAAGATACTAACAAATTTAAATTAGAAGATGAACTACAAAGAAAATTCAATTTATTAACACGGGCAATAAAAGAAAAAAGAAAAGTAAAAATACGCTATTATTCATACAACAAAGGTGAAAATGAAAGAATAATTGATCCTGCAGAAATGTTTCTCTTTCAAGATGGCTGGTACTGTGCCGCTTTTTGTGAGAAAAAACAAGATATTAGGCATTTTGAATTAAAAAGAATCATAAGCTATGAATTATTAAATGAAAAGTATAAGTAGACGAAATATTACCTCCTTCTAAGTTATATTGAACTTGAGGAGGTTTTATTATGGAAAAAAACATGGAGATTAATTTTGAATATTTAAAATTGCGGGTAAAAGATGCATTAAGCCAAACAGATTTAAACTTTGTAAGACATGAACTTCAAAAGATAAAAGATGCAAGCATAGTATCTGGAGTAGGCGGTTCAAGCGTAGTAAGTGAATTTTGCAGTAAAGTATTAAGTCAAAAAAATGGTATAATAAGCATTAGTTGTGAACCAAGAGATTTCATATATCAAAACATTTCAAACTTTAAAAATGTCATTTGTTGCAGTTATTCAGGAAATAATTATGGAGTAGATTTATCATTTGATAATAATTTAAAAAAGTATTTATTATCAAATAATAAAGCGTCTTCACCAGAAACTGTGAGCTTGCAATATCAAACAACGATTGAAAAAGAAAAAAGTTTTATTTCGTTAGGAGCAACTTTAATCCCAATAAGTATTTTAATGGACTACTATTTAGAAGGCGATGATAATAAAGTGTTAGAACTTATTGTGGAAAAAAGCTTTTCATTTGAACCCAGTGAAGTATATGAAATATTTTCAGGATATGATACCAAAACAGCCTCAAAGTACCTAGAATCAACAATGGTAGAATCAGGAATAGGGATTCCAATTGTTCATGATAAATACTCATACTGTCACGGGCGTTCAACATTATCAACGGTAAAAAAAAACAATGCTATTTATTTTAATAGAGAAACTGATTTTGATAAAATGATGTTAGAGGAGTTGAAAAAATATTATCAAGAAGTAATAGTCATTAAATCTAGTTCAAAAGATCAAGTTGTAGATGATTATCAAATGTTAATTCAATCAATGTATTTAACTAAGTATTTAGCAGAAGAACAGCAAAAAGACTTATCAAAAATAAAATATTCAAAAGTAGTAAAAAAACTATATAAATATTCTGGTAAAATTTAAATTAAAATATGATATACTAAAGGCGGGTGAGGTTATGCGAGAATATACAAGAAAACAAATTATGGAAGAAAGTCGTCATCAATTTATCTATGGCTATAATACCGAAGAAAGACATGCTTTCTTAAAAAGTTTAGAAAAAAATTATCCAATAATAACAGATTCTAGTGAACCGGCCGCAATCTATATGAGAGATTTTTCTCTACCTTTAAGTAAACCAACAAATGAAACTATTAATTCTGAAACAGTTAGACTAATTGCAAATGAATTTTTAGACTTTTCAATTTCAGAAAACATTATTAGAAGAATACTAGAACAAGGAAAAATAAATGCTTCAATGTCAAAAATAAATGATTTATTAGAGAAAATAAATAGATTGTATGGAAACCAAAAGTATCCACAAGCTGAATCATTGGAAAAACTTAAAAGTATTTTAGAAGAATCAAGGAAAATGTATTCTAATTATTATGTTGAATACTTACAAGGTGACCAGTCTTGGTTTGATGTTGATAGACTAAGAATGCCTTTTATAAATGCTGTTGATATGGCAGCAAAAACACAAGAAGCCTTAAACATAGATTCTTACTATAGTCTAATATTTGAAACGGATAAAAGGATGCCTCTACCATCATACCAAGCAATTAATGGTTTTATTACCAGACGATGCAATTCAGAGCTTTCTATAAAAGTTGCTACTAATCCAGCCAACTGGCCAACTTTCTGTGACTCAACTGGCACATTAGCTGAAAACATTCACGACTATGGCATTGTAGAAACTGATGATAGCCATAAAGCATACATAAAACAAATGCGCAAGTAAGAAGTAAAAGGAGAATAAAATGAAGAACTGGAGTTTTGGCATAGACAATGATAATTTAGTAAAATTAGTTTTGGCAGGCAAGAAAACCGCAACAACTTACCTATATCACAAAGAAGATGTTCCTATAATAGGTGAAGAGTCCATAATTCACTTTGATAATGAAAAAAATGCTTGCGTTGTAAAAACTAAAGAATATCATATTTTAAAATTTAAAGACATGACAGAAGAATTAGCCAAACTTGAAGGTGAAGGAGATCTTTCTCTTTCATACTGGCAGAAAGCACATACTGATTTTTTTAAAAGCTTTTCTAAAAACTTTAATGATGAGACGGAAATAATATTTGAAATATTTGAAGTAACTAAAAATCTAGTTCAAGAAAGACTACAACTAGGAGAGTTAATTGCTACTAAAAACAAAGCAATTTTAGGTGAAACAAAAAATATATACGAAGTAAATGCAGGCTTTAATAACACTATTTTTAGTGTAAATAACAAATACATAATCAAAGTTTGTACTAACCGAGCACTTGAAGAAACATTTGAAAAAGAGTATACATTTTACATTGAAAATAAAAGTAATCAGAATATACCAAAATTATATAAATATGATAAAAGTAAGCAAGAAATACCATATGTATATGAAATTATAGAACAAATTCCTGGTAAAACACTTTATTATTTTTGGTACAAAATGACTGAAACAGAAAGAGAAGATACCATCAAAAAATTAATTACTATAGTAAAAAAGCTTCATAGTTCTAAAGTAGAATCTTTTGATTGGGTCAAAACCATAAAAAATAAAGTTAAAGAAAACATTGGAAATTCCAAGGAACTATTTACAAACACAGAATATAATACCATCGAAAAATCTTTGGAATTATATGATGAGTATTTAAAAGACAACAAATTTGCTTTTATTCATAATGATCTTCATTTTGACAATATTATATATCATGACAAAAAACTAACTATTATTGATTTTAACGACTGCATGATTGCCCCAATCGATTTTGAGTTTAGGCAGATATATGCTTGCCAAGAAAAGCCTTGGAAATGGGCTAATACTGAAATGGATCCACTTCAAAAGCCCAAAGATTATAAAAACGTTTTCAACTATGTTAAAAAGTACTATGAGTCCTTAAATAATATCCAGTACCTAGAAAAACGTATGATTATATATAAAATTCTTGATAGTTCCAAACATTTGAAAAAGTATAAATCAAAAGAGTTAATTAATGATATTATTATTAATACCAATAAATTATTAACAGCTGAAAAAAGGTGATAAAATTATGGATGACGTAATTGAGTTAAATAAGTGCTTATCAAGAATTAAGTATGGTTGGCATGACAAAGATAATAATACTTATGAAAAGTTAGACAAATCTGAATTTCAAAAAAAATATAAGATGCCAAGCCTTAATCAAATAAAGAAAAATGACCATGCCATATGCTGGGAATTATGTGAATTAGAAAGAGATTATTTTAAAAAAACTAAATATCCATTTAAAACAATTTTTGTTGTTTTAAATATGGGAAAAAGTAAACCTGGTCACTCTTTCCTGGTTTTTAAAAATGAAAACAACAAATATGTTTGGTTTGAATCATCTTGGAGTGATATGAAAGGCTTAAGAGAATATGAAAGCCCTGTCCAGTTATTTAATGATATAAAAGATAATTTTTATAAATTTATTAAAACAAAAGACTATGATAAAAATAAAATAGAATTTTATGCCTACAAAAAACCTTTAAAAAGACTAAATTGTAAAGAATTCTATTTCAATGCTTTATATCTTGGTAAAAAACTAGACAATGATTTTGAATTATAAAATATTCATCTAAAACGACAAAAATAGGGATAAAAAGCCTATTTTTATTATTTAAAGAGCTTAAAAAAGGAGCCAATCATGGCTCCATCTATTATAAGAGGATCTTCACACTATATAGTGAACCTTCCTCATTAATAATATATACACTTTTTAAATAAAATATACAAAAAAATTAAAATTGTTAGCAATTGTTTTAAATATAAAAATATGCTAACATATAGCTATAATATATAAAGTGTATAAAAATATGAAAAATATACATTATAATAAAGAGGTATAAAATGGAAATAAAAGAATCAAAACAAACTTTGGAAAAATATCTTTTAGAAATTGAAAATTTATGGAGGTCACTTTGACGTCGATAAAAAGAAGGAAGAATTAAAAAGTCTTCAAAAAGAAACAGAAGACCCATCATTTTGGACTAATCGTGATAAAAAAGATCAGGTTTTATCAGAAATTTCAAATAAAAAAGAAAGCATTTATAAAATTGAATCAATGAAGAAGAAAATACAAGATAATTTAGAAATTTTAGAACTACTAGAAACAGAAAATGATGAAGACTTAGCCACTCAAGTTGCAACTGAGATTGAAAAATTGCCTTCCGAAATGGAACAATTAAATTTACTATTACTATTATCCGGTCCATATGATAATAATAATTGTATTTTGGATATTCATTCAGGAGCAGGTGGAACAGAAGCTTGTGACTGGGCATTAATGCTTTATCGTATGTATACTAGATGGTGTGAAAAGAAAAATTACAAAGTTGAAGTTCTTGACTATCAAGATGGAGAAGAAGCAGGAATTAAAAGTGCCTCTTTATTGATAAAAGGTTACAATGCTTATGGTTATTTAAAAAATGAAAAAGGAGTTCATAGACTTGTTAGGTTATCACCATTTGATTCAAATAATCGCCGTCATACCTCTTTTGCATCTGTTGAAGTAACTCCAGAGATAGAACAAGATAATACAATTGAAATAGATGAAAAAGACCTAAAAATCGATGTTTATCGCTCATCAGGTTGTGGAGGACAAGGAGTAAATACAACTGATTCGGCTGTAAGAATCACACATTTACCTACTAAGATTGTAGTTACATGTCAAAATGAACGTAGTCAGATTCAAAATAAAGAACAAGCTATGCGCGTCTTAAAAAATAAACTTTTAGTAAAAAAAATAGAAGAACAGGAACAAGAACTAAATAAAATAAAAGGAAACCAAATGAATATTGAATTTGGATCACAAATCAGAAGTTATGTTATGCATCCATATTCAATGGTAAAAGATCATAGAACAAACTATGAAACAAGTAATGTTACTAAAGTATTAGATGGTGATATAGATGCTTTTATTGAAAGCAATTTAAAAAGAGGGTTATAATATGAAATTTTTATCACGAAATAAAAACTTTAAAATTTTAGAACAAATAAAAGAAAAATCTAAATACAAAAGACTATTCAAGTTTATAATTGGTTGCTTTTTAATAGCTATTTCTTATAACTTGTTTTTAGCACCAAATGATTTAGTAGCTGGTGGTGTAGGTGGAATTGCCATTATTTTAAATGAATTATTAGGACTAGATTACTCTACAGTAATTCTACTTGGAAATACTATTCTTTTAATAATTAGTTTAATTTTTTTAGGCAAAGAAAAAACAAAAGGCTCAATTTTAGGATCTTTGGTATTTCCCATTTGTGTAAAACTAACCTCTAATATCGGAGCATATATTAATATTGAAAGTTCAGAATTACTTTTAGCAGCCGTTTTTGGAGGAGTTTTATATGGCTTTGGAGCTGGTATGGTTTTTAAGGCTGGCTACACTGGTGGAGGAACTGATGTAATAAGTCAACTATTAAACAAATATTTAAAACTAAGTATGGGAAAAAGTTTGTTATTTACTGATGGAACAATAGTATTATTATCATCTTTTGTCTTTGGCACAAATAAATTATTATATTCTATAATAGCCCTATATATAATCAGTTTAATTTCAGATCGTGTAATTTTAGGTATATCAGATAGCAAAGCCTTCTATATAGTAACAGACGAGGAGCAGGCTATAAAAGAATATATTCTAAAATACTTAAATCATGGTGTAACAGTATTTAATGCTAAAGGTGGTTTTGCCAAAGAAAAGCAAACAGTTTTAATGTGTGTTTTGCCAACAAAAGATTATTATAGGTTGAAAGAAGGTATATCTGAAATAGATCCTGACGCATTTTTTGTGGTAACAGACGCCTATGAAGTTTTTGGAGGCGAGTAATATGGATGAAATAGTAGAAAAATTAAAATACAAAAATGTTGGTAAAAGAATTGCTATGTTAATTTTTTCACTATTCTTTAGTGCTATAGTATACAATCTATTCTTACTTCCTGTAAATTTAGTAACAGGAGGTTCGGGTGGTATTGCAACGATAACAAATTATGTATATGGAATAGATCCAGCCTTAATGATTTTAATAGTATCACTAATTTGTGCCCTATTAAGTTTTATGTATTTAGGCACAAGAGTAACTGCGGTTACAATACTAGCAAGTATTATCTATCCATTTTTTGTTGAAATAACAGAGCCTTTAGTTAACATTGTAAAAATTGATTATAGCGATATGTTCATCATCACTATCTTTGCTGGAGTCCTAAACGGTATTGCCAATGGTCTTATGTATAAAACAGGTTATAATAATGGTGGATTACCTGTTATCAGTCAAATACTAGAAAAATATTACAAAATACCAATAGCAACCACAAGTGCAATTATTAATATAACAGTCGTTTTAATAGGTGGAGTCTTCTTTGGTTGGACAAATGTTATGTATGCCATAATACTTATTTACTTAAATACAATAATAATCAACAAAGTACTATTAGGTATATCAAATAATAAAGCATTTTATATAATAACGTCTGAGGAAAAAGAGATTAAAGACTATATAATCAAAAATCTAGATCATAGTGTAACAATATTTGATGTTAAGGGTGGCTTTCTAAATAAGAAAAATAAAGTTGTTTTAACAGTTGTTCCAACAAGAGAATATTACCGTGTAACAGAAGGAATAAAAGCAATTGACAAAGATGCCTTCTTCGTAGTAACAGATGCCTATGAAGTAGTTGGTGGAAAATAGTGTAAAATGCATTGAGAAGAAATTTCTTCTCTTTTGTTATGTCGAAATTTATGTTATAATAAAATAGCTAAGGTGGTTGATAATATGGATTTAATCAGGATTAAACACGTTGACAAAAAATATAAGAACGGTGTTACAGCTATATATGACTTAAATTTAGCAATAGAAAAAGGTTCATTTGTATTTATAATTGGTGGATCAGGTTCAGGTAAAAGTACATTAATTAAAATGTTATATCGTGAAGAAAAACCAACTAAAGGTCAAATCATAGTAGGTGGCCTTGATGTTGCTAAACTAAGAAATAAAAAAGTATACAAATTAAGACGAAAACTTGGTATAGTCTTCCAAGATTATCGTCTTCTTCCTAAATTGACAGTTTATGAAAATGTTGCATTTGCTCTAGAAGTAATTGGAACAAAAAAAGATGAAATTAGAGTAAAAGTTTTAAAGGCCCTAGAAGATGTAGGCTTAAAAAATAAAATACATAATTATCCAGATCAATTATCAGGTGGAGAACAGCAAAGAGTAGCTATTGCCAGAGCCATTGTTAATGATCCCAAATTATTGCTATGTGATGAGCCGACAGGAAATCTAGATCCAGAAAAAAGTATGGAAATAATGAAGGTATTAGATGATATTAATAAGACAAGAGGTACAACGATTATTATGGCAACGCATGATAAAGATATTGTTAATAGAATGAAAAAACAAGTCATCATACTTAAGGATGGACATTTAGTAAACTTTAAAGAGAAAGGAGTTTATGATAATGAGGCTATTTAGAATGTTAGGTAGAAGTTTTAGAGATGCTTTTAAAAGTGTTATCAGAAACTTTAGTTTATCATTAGCTTCTATCTCTTGTATAACAATAACTCTAATAATTGTTGCTATTGCTATAATGGCATCTTTCAATATAAATAACTTTACTGAAGAAATAGAAAAAGATTTAACAATCGTTGTTTTCTTAGACCGAGATGTAACTGCTGCTGATATAAAATCAGTAAAAAAAGAATTAAATAAAATTTCTAATGTAGATAAAATAACATTTACCTCAAAAGAGGAAGTAAAAAAACAAATGCAAGAAGAATCTGAAGTATTTGCTAAAGTATTAGACGATTATAAAGATGGAGATAGTCCATTAAAAGATACATACAAAGTAAAAGTAAAGAATATTGAAAATATTAAAGAAACAGCAGATAAAATTAAAACAATTGATTCAGTATCTGTAGTAAGATATGGCGAAGGAATGGTTGAAAAATTGGTTTCAGCATTTGACTCTATAAAAAATGTTACTTATGGTGTTGTAATAGCCTTAATTATAGTTACTGTTTTCCTAATAGTTAATACAATAAAATTAACTATTTCAGCAAGAAAAAGAGAAATTGGAATAATGCGTTTAGTAGGAGCAAGCAACTTTACTATCAAAACACCATTTATAATAGAGGGTATGATTTTAGGTATCTTAGGTTCAATTGTGCCGATAATATTTACAACATATGGATATATGGCATTTTATAAACACTTTGATGGCTATTTATTTTCTAAGCTAATCGTTTTAATAAAACCAGAACCATTTATTTATACAACATCATTAATGGTAATAATTATAGGAATCTTAGTTGGTATGATTGGTAGTGCAAGTGCCGTTAAGAAATACTTAAAAATATAATGAAAAAAAATAAAATTATTTGTTTAACTATTATCTTTGGACTTTTGTTATCACTTGTTGCACTACCTTTAAATACAAGTGCTAAAACTATCAAACAGTTTGAAGATGAAGTTGCCAAGTATACAAAAGAATTGGAAGATAAAAAAAATAATTTAGCACAAAATGATGCTGAAATTGCCAAAATAAGAAGTAAGATAGCTAGTATTGAAACTCAAATTAAGACATCAGAAGAAGAAATAGCTAACTTACAAAAAGAAATTGAAGAAAGTAATAAGGAAATAAAAGTAAAAGGTGAAGAAAGTAAAAAAATAATTGAGTACTACCAAATATCAAATGGAGATAATGCTTATCTTGAGTATGCATTTGGTGCAACAGATATAACAGATATGATATATCGATTATCTGTTGTTGAACAATTAACCGAATATAATGATAAATTAATTAAGGACTTAGAAGAATTAATTGAGAAAAATAAAGTTCAGCAAAAGGAGTTAGCTAGTAAAAAGGAAGAATTAAAAGTTTTAAAAGAAGAATTAGAAAATGAAAGATCAAAAATTATGGCTGATTCTATGGCCATAAGAGAAACAATGCCAACAGTTGAAGAACAAATTAAAGCAGCCAAAGCGAATGTTGCATATTATAAAAAATTAGGCTGTGGAAATAATGAGGATATTCAAGCTTGTCAGTATAGAATTCAACAATCTCAGGGTGGCTCTACACCTAGTGTAAATGGCTTCTATAGACCAATTGAATATGGATATATATCACAAGGATACTACGGCTATGGTGGCCATTTAGGACTTGATATGTCGAGCTCAGATAAAGCAATACCTATCTATCCAATTGCAACAGGAACAGTATGGCAAGTATATTATGATAATTGCAATAGCAGTAATTGCCCATACGGTTGTAAGGGAAGAGCTTTAGTAGTAAAAATAAGACACAGTGTAAACGGAAGATACATCTATTCAACCTATGCTCATATGAGAAGTTTCGGAAACATAGAAAAAGGACAAGTAGTATCACCATTTACTGTTTTAGGTTACATGGGTACTACAGGTTGCTCAACCGGTCCGCACCTTCATTTAGAAATAACAACATGTGACTGGTTTGCTGGTGGTGGATGTACATGGAGAACTTATCAAAAAAATTCAATTAACCCAACAAGGTATGTTAATTTTCCAAGTAGATGGAATAATCGTTAAGCATATAGGAAACTATATGCTTTTCTGTTATCAAAAAAAGGTTGACAGGCATAAAAAAGTATGATAATATCAAATAAATCAGAAATGAAAGGAGTGAGAATATGATTACTAGAGCTACAACAGCATTAAAAACATTAAAAACAGATAAAAGAAATATTGGCCAAATTGAGAATAAATATATTCTCACTTGTTTTAATGTATAAAAAATAAAGAGGCCATAAGGCCTCTTTTATTATGAAAAGAAAGGAAGAAGAATATGAACAAAACAAATAATTTTAAGATATTATGGCATTATTTAAAAGATGACAAAATAAAACTAATTATATATATATTATTAGTTTTATGTACCTACTTACCAGTTTTATTTGCAGCTTATTTTTGGGGAAAAGCACTAGAGTTTTTAATACTAAAAGATGTATATAACTTTGCCAAATATCTAGTATTATGGGAAGGTATTTATATATTAGTGTTTTCAGTACTACAAGTACCAACTAATAAATTATATAATTATTTAGAAATAAAATTTATTCAAAATGTCAGTCTTGATTTATATAAAAAAATAGATTCATTACCAGCTAAAGCTTTTGAAGATATTGGTGTAGGAGAATTTATAAATAGACTATATAATGATCCAGATAGAGTAATGGAACTTTTAGCCAAGTTAATAAAATTAGCCTGTAAAAGTTTAGCCGTAGTAATAATTTTATTTTTAGCTTTTTCAATCTCTTTTATAATAGGATTCGAAGTAATAATATTTGGTTTTATAATGGGATATATCTCAACTAAATATTTTCCTAAAATTAAAAAGACACAAGAAGATATTAAAAAACAATCTGATGCTTATGTAAAAACAGCTACAGAAAATATAACTGGTATTAGAGAAATAAAATCCTTAGGAATAAAGAGAAATATAGAAACTAATATCAAGAATCAACTAACTGGACTATTCACAAATACTAAAAAAATAAAAAATTACGAAGCTTGGTACTATAGTTTAAATAACCTTAGTTATTATATTTTACAACTAATAATTTTATTAACAGCAGGTTATTATTTTATACAGGGCAAAATAACCTACGCTACATTTATTATGTTAGAAATGTATATTTGGCGAATAGATGAAGTCGTTGAAAGTATTTCGGAGTTTGGTGTTAGTTATAATAAAGTAACAGTATCACTAAAAAGAATTGGTGAAATTATCAACAATAAACTCTATCAAGATGAAAAATTCGGTGATAAGACCTTAACTAATAATAAAGGCATAGTTGAATTTAAAAATGTAAAATTTAAATATTCTGAAGAAGAAGATTATACATTGACTGGTCTAAATTTACAACTACTTCCGAATAAAAAGATTGCTATAGTAGGAAAATCAGGTAATGGGAAATCAACTATATTTAATTTATTGCTAAGATACTTTGATGCAACATCAGGAGAAATATTAATAGATGGAATAAATATAAAAGATTTAACGGAAAAATCTTTAAGAAACAATATTTCAATTATAAGACAAGCACCATTTTTATTTAATCTATCAATTATAGATAATTTTAGATTAGTAAAAAAAGATGTGACACTAAAAGAAGTAAGAAAATACTGTAAGCGAGCATATATTGATGATTATATAATGTCATTGCCTAAAAAATACAACACAGTAATAGGGGAAGGCGGAATAAATTTATCTGGTGGCCAAAAACAACGTCTAGCAATTGCCAGAACGCTTATGTTAAATACTAAGATAATACTTTTCGATGAAGCAACTTCAGCTCTTGACAATGAATCCCAAGAATATATAAAGAAAACTATAGATGATTTAGTAAAAGATCATACTGTAATTATCGTAGCACACAGACTATCAACAATAGTAGACGCTGATGTTATAAATATAATAGATAAAGGAAAGTTAGAATCATTTGGAACTCACGAAGAATTATTAACTAAATCAAAAGTATATCAAACACTTTATTCTAATGAAAATTCACCTACAATATAACTATTAAATTAAGTATATAATAAAAATCATTTCTACTAGCTATCTAAAAAAGTGACAAATAAAAAGTAAAGGTTCTTTAAGCGTTGTTAAAGTAATTAGAATATGATACTATATACCCAATGGATACAGAAAAAAAGTCTGCTATCCACCAGAAAAATAAATATTGAAGGAGAATACTATGAATTTTTTAGTTACTGCCTTTGCCATTGGAACAATCAATAGCAATGTAGCACTTAATAATCAAGTATCGACAAAAGTTAAAGACCATAATGATATGGTGCAAGAAAAGATTGAAGAAGGAATTAAATATTTTAATGACCATCTAGAAAAAGGCAAAGAGTATTTAAAAGACCATTCTGAAGAGGGAAAAGAATACTTTGAAGACCATCTAGAGGAAGGCAAAGAATATCTAGAAAAACACGCAGGAGAAGGCAAAGAGTATTTTGAAGATCACTTAGAAGAAGGCAAAGAATATTTAGAAGAAAACTGGGACAAAGGATTTGATCGACTAGACAAGGTAACAGATTCAAATCTTGGAACAAATCTTAAAACCGTTTATAACAAAGTAAAAGATAAAATTTTAAATTTCTTTAAGTAAAGGAAAAGTATCACATGATACTTTTTTGTTTATAATAATATTTTCTACTCTTTGACATAATTTATATAATGTGTTATATCTATAACATGATAAGAAAAATAAGGAGATAATTATGCGAGATTTTTTAGTCAAAATAATCAGTATTATTCTAGCAATAATAAGCGTTATAATTTTATTAATATTTTTACAAAATGTATTTTATAATGGTAATCCATTTATTGTATTTAATCAACGATTTGTAATAATGGAGAAAGATTACAACGAAGGACAAATAAAAAAGGATGACTTAATAATAATAAATGAAAATAATACCACTAATTTAAAAAATAATACAATCATTGCCTACTTAACTGAGCAAAGAAAAGTAGCACTTGCAAAGATAGAAAATATAAACGAGGATAATTCTATAAGTATATTAACAGATGAAAAAGATACATTATTGCTAAGTAAAAAAGATTTAATTGGTACATATGAGATGAAAATACCGGCAGTCGGTAGCTGTATCTTATATTTAAGGACATTAAAAGGATTTTTAATTTCTATAGGCGTAGTATTTGTAATATTATTAATTATTACAAGTTTAAGCAAGATAGTATTATTTATAAAGAAACTTTTTACCAAAAAATATTAGTACAAAAAATAGCAGTTTTCTTATAAAAAGAATAACTGCTTTTATTGTGAATTTGACTTAGTATTATAATTTAACAATATTTAAATAAGCTCCAGTACCAGTGGCTGGTGTAACATTAACTGTAGAGGTAGCTTCAATTCCCAAACTTATATTATCACCAATTGCAAAAGCATTTATTGAACTACCAACAAAGTCTATTTCTTCATTAGCTATAGTATCTTTTGTAATTGTTGTGCTTCCAATTGGCGTAGCATTTTGTTTTAACTCAACCGTTACATTAGCGTTAGCACTTGTAGATCCTGAAAAATAATAATCAACTTTGTAGTTACCAGCTTCTGTAATAGTTAAAGCATTTTGCGTATCAGTTGTTATATTTGAAGTAGGACCAGTACTACCCAATGGTATAGTCGTAGCAATATTTGCTTCTAAAGAAATAGTATTTTCTGAGTTATCATATTTCCTACCAAACGCACTGCTTACAACACCAGACGGTCCAGTTGGCCCAGTTGGTCCAGTTGGCCCAGTCGGTCCAGTTGGCCCAGTAGGACCAGTCGGACCTGTCAACCCAGTAGGACCTGTTACATAACAAATTCTAGAATTTTGCCAAGGTCTTTTACCACAATTATCATCACACATTTATATCATCCTCCTAAAATAATATATGTTACTATTTCTAACGTGATTGTATGAAAAACACAGATTTTAAATGATATTATCTATTCTTTATCAAGTTGTCATACCATCCAAAAAGTGTTAAAATAACTTATACAGATTTTGACCTATAAAGAATTGTTATAAGAAAATTAATCATACTAATAAATGAAAAGAGAGGAGGAATATTATGTTATTTAAATTAAATTCAAAGTATAAACCATCTGGTGATCAACCTAATGCCATAGAAGAATTAGCAAAAGGGCTAGAAGAAGGCAAAAAGGAACAAGTTCTTTTAGGAGCCACTGGTACTGGTAAAACATTTACAATAGCCAACGTTATTGAAAGAGTCAATAAACCAACTTTAGTACTTGCCCATAATAAAACTTTAGCCGGCCAACTTTATTCTGAACTTAAAGAGCTGTTTCCTGAGAACAAGGTAGAATACTTTGTATCTTATTATGATTATTATCAGCCAGAAGCATATGTACCATCAACTGATACATATATAGAAAAAGATTCCTCAATAAATGATGAAATAGATGAGTTAAGACATGCTGCTACTTCTGCCTTATTATCAAGAAGAGACGTAATTGTAGTTGCTTCAGTATCCTGTATTTACGGTATAGGAGAAGTAGAAGAATATAAAAATAAAATGTTAACTTTATCAGTAGGAGATAAAACAGAAAGAAACCAAGTTTTAACAAAACTAGTTGATATGTTATATGAAAGAAATGATCTAGATTTTAAACGTGGGACTTTTCGCGTCAGAGGAGATACTCTAGAAATAATTCCTGCCAATCAAAATAAAACGGGATATCGTATTGAATTCTTTGGTGATGAAATAGATAGAATAAGTGAGATAGATACTCTAACGGGTGCTATTATAAGTAATAAGAAAAATATCAGTATTTTCCCAGCTAGTCATTTTGTTGTTAGTGATGAAAAACTACATGCTGCAATCGAAAGGATAAAAGAGGAACTAAAAGAAAGACTGCTTGAGCTAAAAAAAGAAAATAAGTTAGTAGCTGCAGAACGATTAGAACAAAGAACAAATTATGATATAGAAATGTTAGAAGAAACTGGCTTTTGCTCAGGAATAGAAAACTATTCAGCACCAATGGCCGGAAGAAAAAGAGGAGAAACACCAGTTACATTAATGGATTTCTTCCCATCTGATTATCTATTAGTAGTAGATGAATCACACGTTACACTTCCACAAGTAAGAGGAATGTATAATGGAGATAGAGCCCGTAAAATGAACCTTGTCGAATATGGCTTTCGCCTTCCAAGTGCTCTAGATAATAGGCCTTTAAAATATGAAGAATTTGAGAAAAAAATAAATCAAGCTATATACGTTTCCGCAACTCCAGGTGATATTGAACTATCACATACTAATAATGAATATGTTGAACAAATAATTAGACCAACTGGACTACTTGATCCAACGATTGAAGTTAGAAAGACTGAAGGGCAAATAGATAATTTAGTTGGCGAAATAAGAGATCGTATTGAAAAAAATGAAAGAGTATTAGTAACAACACTAACAATTAGAATGTCCGAAGAGCTAACGAATTACTTAAAAGAATTAGATATTAAAGTAGCCTACCTTCACTCAGAAGTAAAAACATTAGAACGTCTTCAAATAATTCATGACTTAAGAGTGGGAAAATATGATGTTATAGTTGGAATAAATCTTTTAAGAGAAGGAATTGATATTCCTGAGGTTTCTCTAATTGCTATACTAGATGCTGATAAAGAAGGATTCTTGCGAAGTACTAGAAGTCTTATTCAAACAATCGGTCGCTGTGCACGAAATGCCAACGGGCATGTAATCATGTATGCCGATAAAATGACTGATTCTATGCAAGAAGCAATATCTGAAACAGCACGTCGTCGTGCGATTCAGGAAAAATACAATAAAGAACATAATATTGAACCAAAAACAATAGTAAAGGAAATTCGTGATGTTATAAGTAACGTTGATTCTGTAAAAGATAAAAAGTCAAAGAAATTAACCAAGAAAGAACAAGCCCTACTAGTTGAAAATATTGAAGAAGAAATGCGTGAGGCTGCCAAAAATCTTGATTTTGAACGTGCTATGGAATTACGAGATATCCTATTCGAAATGAAGAGTAAATAGTTATCAACAACTTTTGTGGAAAGAAAAGATTGGTATCCACAGAAACTGTTGAAAAAAGCACCAAATATTGTAAAAATTGGTGCTTTTTGGTTATAAAAAACTATAATTAACCCAAATAAAATTTAAAAATTATGTTATAATATGTCACAGGTGATGAAGATGGATAAAATTATTGTAAAAGGTGCTCGGGAGAACAACTTAAAAAATATAGATATTGAACTACCTAAAAATAAACTTATAGTTATGACAGGACTATCTGGCTCAGGAAAAAGTAGTCTAGCCTTTGATACAATTTATGCAGAGGGACAAAGACGCTATGTTGAAAGTTTATCTGCATATGCAAGACAGTTTTTAGGTAATTCTGAAAAACCAGATGTAGATAGCATTGAAGGTCTATCTCCGGCTATTAGTATTGATCAAAAAACAACATCCAACAACCCTAGATCTACAGTAGGAACAGTAACAGAAATATATGATTATTTAAGATTATTATTTGCCAGAATTGGAGTTCCATATTGTCCAAATCACAATATTCCTATAACTTCACAAAGTATTGAAGAAATGACCAACAAAGTTTTAGAATATAAAGAAGGCACAAGAATTATAATTATGTCACCAGTAGTACATGGTGAAAAGGGAAGCCATAAGGAACTATTTGAAAAACTACGTAAAGATGGTTTTGTAAGAGTTCGTGTTAATGGTGAAATGTTAGATTTAAGTGAAGATATTGAACTAGACAAAAATAAAAAGGATTCTATAGATGTTGTAATAGATAGAATTGTTCTAAAAGAAGATTCTAGAAGTAGAGTGTTCGAAGCTTTAGAAATTTCAACAAAACTATCAGAAGGAAAGGCCGTAGTTCAAATATTAGGTGATAATGCTAAAGAGCTAGTCTTTTCTGAACAATTTGCTTGTCCAAAATGCGAATTTTCACTACCAGAGCTTGAACCTAGAATATTTAGTTTTAATGCCCCATATGGAGCTTGCCCAGATTGTAAAGGACTAGGTATAAAGCTTCAAATAGATGAAGATTTAGTTATTCCAGATAAAACATTAAGTATTAATGAAGGTTGCATCAAAACTCTAAGTGATGACCAGGATGGAATCTACTATAAAAAACTAGAATGTGTTTGTAAACATTATAAAATTGATATGAATAAACCATTTTCTAAATTGAAAAAAGAACAGCAACAAATAGTTCTTCACGGAAGTGATGAACCAATTAGATTTAAATATGCAACTAAATCAGGAAATATTATGAATTCAGTCGATTATTACGAAGGAATAATTGACAATTTAGAAAGACGTTATATGGAAACAAGTTCTTCTTGGATTAGAGAATGGCTTGAAAATTACATGGTTGAATATGAATGCGATACTTGTCATGGTGCTAGATTAAGTGATAACGTTCTATCAGTAAAAATAGCTAATAAAAATATTTATGAAGTAACTTGCATGAGTATAAAACAGTTAATAGACTTCTTCAAAAATATAAAACTAACAGAGTCTGAAAAGCAAATTGCTAATTTAGTTCTAAAGGAAATTAATGAACGACTAGCCTTTTTATCGAACGTAGGTCTAGGTTATCTAACACTAAGCAGAAGTGCCGGAACATTATCAGGTGGAGAGGCTCAACGTATTCGTCTAGCAACACAAATAGGCTCACATTTAACCGGTGTTTTGTATGTCTTAGATGAGCCAAGTATTGGTCTTCATCAAAGAGACAATGAAAAGTTAATTAATTCTATGAAAGAAATGCGCGACTTAGGTAATACGCTTATTGTTGTTGAACATGACACCGATACTATGTTAGCTGCTGATTATTTAGTTGACATCGGACCAGGAGCAGGGGATGCTGGAGGATATGTAGTAGCTGCAGGTACACCAAACGAAGTTATGCAAAATGAAAACAGTATTACGGGACAGTACTTATCAGGGAAAAAATGTATTGAAATACCCAAAAAGAGAAGAAAAGGAACTGGAAAATATTTAAAAATAAAAGGTGCCAGTGAACATAATTTAAAAAATATAGATGTTGATATACCACTTGGAACATTAACATGTATAACTGGTGTTTCTGGATCAGGAAAAAGTACTCTCATAAACGAAATTTTATGTAAAGCCATTTCTAACGAACTATATCGTTCAAAAGAAAAACCAGGAACATATAAAAAGATTCTTGGTATCGATAATCTGGATAAACTAGTTGCTATATCACAAAACCCAATAGGTAGAACTCCAAGATCAAATCCAGCTACTTATACAGGTGTCTTTGACGATATACGAGCTCTTTTCACTACAACAAAAGAAGCTAAAATGTATGGCTTTGAAAAAAATAGGTTTTCTTTCAATGTAAAAGGTGGTCGCTGTGAGGCTTGCCGTGGAGATGGTGTTAAAAAGATAGAAATGCATTTTTTACCAGATGTATATGTCCCTTGCGAAGTTTGTCATGGAACAAGGTATAACCGTGAAACTCTAAACATAAAATATAAAAATAAGAATATTGCTGAAGTTTTAGATATGCGTGTTAGTGAGGCCTTGGAATTTTTTGATAATGTTCCAAAAATAAAAAACAAGCTTAAAGTTTTAGAAGAAGTTGGCTTAGGCTATATAAAGTTAGGCCAAAGTGCCCCAACCCTTTCAGGCGGTGAAGCAGAACGTGTTAAATTAGCTAAGGAACTTCAAAAACGTGCTACTGGTAAGACTTTGTTTGTCTTAGATGAGCCAACAACTGGCCTACATAGTGATGATATTAAGCACTTACTTGCAATTTTAGAAAAAATAGTGGATAATAATGATACAGTAGTTGTTATTGAACACAATTTAGACGTAATAAAAGTAGCAGATTATATTATAGATTTAGGTCCAGAAGGTGGAGATGAAGGTGGAAATATTGTTGCAGTAGGAACACCAGAACAAGTTGCTAAAGTTCCATCATCATATACTGGTCAATTTTTAAAGAAAATACTATAGAGGTGATAATATGCGTCTTGTGATTAAGGAAAAAGATGTTGTTAGATTAAATAAGTTTATTGAATGGCTCTTATATATGATTGGCTATATTATAGTTTTCATATTAGTTAGCTCCGTATTTTCAAGTGTACATATAGACCATACTCACTTTTTCCTTTATTCAACTCTAATCGTATTTGTAATTTATATTCTAAATATTACCTTAAAACCAATTCTGTTCAAAATAACAATTCCTATAACAGGAATAACATTAGGCCTATTTTATCCATTTATAAATTTATTTATCTTAAAATTAGCTGATTGGATTTTAGGAAGCCATTTTGATCTTGAAAATATATATATTGCCTTGTTTGTAGCGATATTATTATCAGTTATGAACTTTATAATGGAAGAATTAATAAAAAAAATAATAAAGAGGGTAAAAATTCATGGATAGAGTTGCAGTTGATTTAGGACCAATACAAATATATTGGTATTCAATATTTATATTTATTGGTTTGCTAGTAGCCAGTATTTTAATATTTAAAGAAGCTAGAAGAAGAAACATAGATGAAGATTTTTTAGTCAACTTAATTTTTAACACAATTATCATTGGCTTAATTGGAGCTAGATTATACTATGTAATTTTTAACTTACCATACTACATTGCCAATCCAATAGAAATATTTGCCATTTGGAATGGAGGATTGGCCATACACGGAGGTGTTTTTGCTGCTTTAATCTTTATAATAATATACTGTAAAAAACATGAAGTAAATTGCCTTCAAATTTTAGATATAATGGTTGTGGGACTAATAATTGGTCAAGCTATTGGCAGATGGGGAAACTTCTTCAATGGAGAGGCATATGGACAAATAACCTCTCTTGAAGAGCTAAAAGAGCAACAAATACCAATGTTTATAATCAATGGTATGTACATTTTAGGAGAATATCGTCAGCCAACTTTCTTTTATGAATCAACCTGGTGTCTATCCGGTTTTTTAGCTATGTTAATTATCAGAAAATATAAATACTTGAAAAGAGGACAATTAACAGGCTTTTACTTATTTTGGTATGGTTTTGGTAGGTTCCTAATTGAATCAATGAGAACAGATTCACTAATGTTAGGTTCATTAAAAATGGCCCAAATAGTTTCAATAGTTTTTGTAATAGTAGGAATAATACTATTTTTCTACAATGTATTTAAATCAACGAAAGAAGATAAAAAATTATATACTGAAGATTTGACAAAACATGAAGCTGAAAACGCTATTAGATACTTCAAAAAAAGAGGTGATCATTATGTATAAAAAAGTAGTTGTATTAGGAGGCGGAACAGGCATATCTTATTTATTACGTGGCTTAAAAGACTTTCCTCTAGATATAACAGCAGTTATAACTGTATCTGATAATGGCCGTTCAACTGGAAAGCTACGTGAAGAATTTCATACGCCAGCGGTAGGCGATATAAGAAAAGTAATTACATCTCTATCTGGTATAGACGATTCAATTAAAAAAATGATGGAGTATCGCTTCAATACTTCAAGTGACCTAGACGGTCATGCTCTTGGTAATTTGATTTTAACTGCAATGCTTGATATCACTGGATCACTAAAAGAATCTATTGCTAGTCTAAGTAAACTGCTAGATGTAAGACATACTGTCCTACCAATATCAGAGGACTCCTCTCTAACATTAATGGGAGAAGACGAAGATGGAAATATTATTGAAGGAGAAGCCGAAATAACTAAATCACATCGCAAATTTAAAAGGATTTATTATAAGCATGAACCAACAGTATTAAAAGAAGTCATAAAAGCAATAGAAGAAGCTGATTTAATAATATTCAGTATGGGCAGCCTATACACATCAATATTACCAAATATTATTTGTAAAGAAGTAAAAGGAGCGTTAAATAAAGCCAAAGCACCAATAATGTACTTGTGTAATTTTGTCACACAACCGGGAGAAACAGATGGCTTTACTGTAAGTGACCATGTAGCCTTACTAAACAAATACTTAGATACTAAGAAGATAGATGTTGTAGTAGCAAGTAATACAAAAATAAATAAATCTATGGCTGAAAAGTATTCAACTGAAGAACAAAAAGAACCTGTAAAAATAGATTATAAAAATATAGAAAAATTAGGAGTAGAGTTAATAGAAGAAGACTTAATTGTTGTTGAAAATAATATTTTAAGACACAATAGTCTTAAATTAAGTTCTCTTATTTTCTCATACCTAATGAGGAAGTAAAATGTCATACACAATTGAAATAAAAGAAGAAATTTCAACTCATAAATGTACTAATTCTGAAATGATAGCAGAACTTTCCGGGTTTATACGTAACAATGCAACAATAAGCAATAATACCCTGTTTTTAACAACAGAAAATGAGTTTACTATAGAAAGATTACAATCATTCTTCAATAAATTATATGAAGTAGAATTAAAAGTAGAAGTAAAAGACAATCTTAACTTTAATAAAAAGAAGCTTTATCTTTTATCTCTAAATCAAAAACTGGATTTCATTCTTCAAGATATTGCCTACTATGATAAAGAAAATAAGTATTTAGAAACACCACCTACATATATTGTTGGTGCAAATGAAGAGATAAGGTCATACCTTAGAGGAGTATTTTTATGTACTGGTAGTATCAATAATCCAAAAACATCAAGATACCATATGGAACTTTTAATTCAAAAACCAAATGAAGCAGTCTTTATTCAAAAACTCCTAAATATATTTGATCTTAATGCTAAAATCTTAAATAGAGACAAAGGTTACATGATTTATCTTAAAGAAGCAGAAAAAATAAGCGATTATATAAAAATACTTGGCGCTAATAAAGCAGTTTTATTCTTTGAAAATGCCCGTATTTATCGTGAAAAGAAAAATCAAACTAATCGTTTAAATAATTGTGAACAGGCCAATATGGATAGAGTATTCCTAACCGCCGAAAAGCAATTAGAACAAATTAATATAATTGAAAAAAATGATGGATATAATTTACTTGATGACAAAACAAAGCAAGCTTTTGATTATCGAAAAAAGTATCCAGAGTCATCCTTGAAAGAATTAAGTGAAATAATAACCATTGAAACTGGAAAATCTATTACTAAATCAGGCCTTAATCATAGATTTAGAAAAATAAAAGAACTAGCTGAGAAACTAGAAAAGCTCTAAACTTAATATTTAGAGCTTTTTATCAGCAATAATTTTATCAACAATGCCATACATAACCGCTTCTTTAGCATCTAAATAATTATCACGTTCCGTATCTTTCTCGATTTTTTTTAACGTCTGTCCAGTATTTCTAGAAAGAATTCGATTTAATCTTTTTCTTAAATCAACGATTCTATCAGAAGCAATCTTTATATCTGTTGCTTGACCTTGTGCCCCGCCTAACGGTTGGTGAATCATTACATCAGCATTTGGTAGTATAAATCTTTTTCCTTTTTTACCAGCAGAAAGTAAAAATGCACCCATACTAGCAGCTATTCCTAAACAAATAGTGGAAACATCACTATTTAAAAAATTCATCGTATCATAAATTGCCATTCCAGAAGAAACTGAACCACCTGGAGAATTGATATAAACACTAATATCATCATGATTAATAGAATCTAAATATAAAAGTTCAGCAATAACACTATTAGCTAAATTATCATCAATTTCTCCAGTAATAAATACAATTCTCTCCTTAAGCAGTCTTGAAAAAATATCATAACTTCTTTCACCATTAAAATCCTTTTCAACAACAACAGGAACTAAATTCATTATCATCACCTATACATAGTATAGTGTAAAAAAAATAAAATATTCATATTATCTGAAGTAAAGTCATGTTATAATATTATAAGGAATAAAGGGTGATAAAATGATTGAAACATTAGAAATACAGGTTAATAACCATAAATATCAAGTTAGTAGAGGAATAACTTTAGAAGAAATTGCCAGTCAGTTTCAAAAAAACTATCGTTATCCTATTATTTTAGCAAAAGTAAATAATATATTAAAAGAGCTAACTTCGCAGGTTACAGACAAGTCCCACATTGAATTTTTAGATTTAACGACACGAGAAGGAAATAGAAGTCATATTTCGGGACTTACGTATATTCTAATTTACGCTATAAAGAAACTTTATGGAAAAAGTGCTAATGCCATTGTTCAACATTCTCTAGATAAAGGAATCTACTTTGAAACTAATTTTAAATTAACATCTAGTAAAGTTGCTTCAATTAAGGAAGAAATGAAAAAAATAGTTGAGATGGATATGCCTATTACTAAAATGACTATAGATAGATTAGAAGCTATTGACTATTTTGAAAAAATAGGCGAGGATGTAAAAGCTGGAGTATTACGTTACAATACCAATACTTATATCACATTATATAGATTAGGAAACTACTATAATTATTTTTATAGTCTAATGCCATCATCTACTTCTAAACTAGGAGCCTTTGATTTGACTTATATTAAAGAGGATGGTTTCCTACTACAATTTCCTACTACCTATATACCAGATAAAATAAAAAAATACGAACCACATCCAGGAATGTTTGAAGTGTTCCAAGAATATCGTGATTGGGCAAAGATTATGCATGTTGAAAATTCTGTTGACTTAAATAGAGTTATATCAAGTGGAAAAATAAGTGACTTAATTAGAATTGACGAAACACTTCAAAGTAATAAGTTACTAATGCTAGCCAGACGTATCAATGAAAATAAGGATAAAATTAGAATCGTTCTTTTAGCTGGACCATCATCATCAGGTAAAACAACGACTTCCAAAAAACTATGCATGTTTTTGCAAAGCTTTGGTCTTCATCCAAAAGTACTTTCGATGGATGACTATTTTGTAGAAAGAGAAGAAAATCCAAAGGATGAAAAAGGTAATCCCGATTATGAATGCCTTGAAGCCATAGACCTAAATTTATTTGATAGTCAACTAGGTGACTTACTATCTGGAAAAGAAGTAAAAATTCCAACCTTTAATTTTTCATTAGGGAAAAAAGAATATCATAATACCATGAAACTTGAGAAAAATGACATAATAGTAATTGAAGGAATTCACGCTATTGATCCCAAAATACTAACAAATATACCAAGAGAAAATAAATTTAAAATCTACATTTCAGCTTTAACTGAATTAAATATGGATAATCAAAACCGTGTTTCAACAACTGATAATAGACTTCTAAGACGTATAATTAGGGACAATAGAACAAGAGGCTATGATGTTGAACATACTTTAAAAAGTTGGCCTAGTGTTAGAGCGGGTGAAGAAAAGTATATTTTTCCATTTCAAGATGAGCCAGATTATACTATAAACTCAGCTTTAATATATGAAATCGGTGTTTTAAAGACCTACGTTGAGCCATTACTATATTCAGTACCAAATGACTCTCCATATTATGAAGAAGCAAAACGTCTAATTAACTTCTTAAGATTATTTTTACCAGTACCATCTGATGATGTCCCAAAAGATTCAATTTTAAGAGAGTTTATTGGCAATGGCTGTTTTCACGACTAATAAATATCCACAGAAGTTGTGGATATTTTTTTACAATCAAAAGTGTCAAAAAAAATGGAATATATTGAAACAAAAAAAGTAAAACTATATAATGAAAATATAAGGAGGATTAACAATGATTAAAGTCGCAATAAATGGATTCGGAAGGATTGGACGCCTAGCATTTCGTTTAATGGAAGAAAGTAGTGATTATGAAGTAGTTGCTATAAATGATTTAACTGATGCTGAACAATTAGCTTATCTATTAAAATATGATACTAATCATGGGAATTATCGTATCAATGAAATAACATTTGAAGGAGACTACATCGTAGTAGGAGGAAGAAAAGTAAGAGTTTATGCTGAAAAAGATCCTGCTATGTTACCATGGAAAGATTTAGATATTGACGTTGTATTTGAATGTACTGGACTATTCACCTCAGTTGAAAAAGCTATGGCACATATTAATGCTGGAGCAAAAAAGGTAATTATTTCAGCACCAGCAAAAGGAGACTTAAAAACAATTGTCTATAATGTAAACCATGAGATATTAACGGGTGATGAACAAATAATTTCTGCTGCAAGTTGTACAACTAACTGTTTAGCTCCGGTTGTTAATGTAATTGATAAAGTATTTGGTATAGAAAGAGGTTATATGACAACTGTTCATGCTTATACTAACGATCAAGCAACGCTAGATGTAGCTCATAAAAAAGGTATAAAAGCTCGTCGAGGAAGAGCATGTGCAGCAAATATCGTACCTGCATCAACAGGCGCAGCCTCAGCTATAGGGAAAGTTTGTCCTAATCTAGAAGGAAAGTTAGCTGGTGTTGCTATGCGAGTACCTGTAACAACAGGTTCAGTAGTAGACTTAGTATTAGAACTAAAGAAAAATACAACTGTTGAAGAAGTAAATAAAGTTTTAAAAGACTCAACAAATGAAACTTTAGAATATACAGACGATCCAATCGTATCAAGTGATGTTATTGGTAGAAGATCAGGATCCGTAGTAGATGGCTTATCTACCAATATTCTAGAAGTTGATGGTAAACAACTATTAAAAGTAGTAGCCTGGTATGACAATGAAATGGGATATACTGCACAAATGGTTAGAACTGCTAAATATTTAATGGAAAAATAAGCTGTATAAAAACGTTAAAAAGAAGGCAACTTCTTTTTTTTTATGAGGAAAAATGCTATACTTTATATGAATAAGGAGGATTAGCCTATGAAAACTATAAAAGATATTAATATAGAAGGAAAAAAAGTAATAATCAGATGTGATTTTAATGTACCAATCAAAGATGGAAAAATAATAGATGATACAAGAATTAAAGCTAGTCTAAAGACAATTAATTATTGTCTTGAACATAATGCTAAAGTTATACTTTTATCCCACCTTGGTAGAGTAAAAGAAGAAGCAGATTTAAAGAAGAATGATTTAGCTCCGGTTGCAAATCGTTTAAGTGAATTATTAGATAAAAAAGTAACATTTGTTAATTCAACAAGAGGACAAAAAGTAGAAGATGCCATTTCTAACATGAAAGAAAAAGATGTAGTTCTTCTTCAAAATACTAGATATGAGGACCTAGATGGTAAAAAAGAAAGTTCTAATGATCCTGAACTTGGTAAGTACTGGGCTTCTCTTGGGGATGTATTTATCAATGATGCGTTTGGTACAATACATAGAGCCCATGCATCAAATGTTGGAATTGCCAGCAATCTACCATCAGCAGTAGGTTTCTTAATAGAATCAGAACTAAATGCTTTAAGTGAGTTAAATGAGCCTGAGTATCCATTTATTGTAATATTAGGTGGCGCAAAAGTGGCTGACAAAATAGGCGTTATCGAAAATTTAGTTACTAAGGCTGATCAAATACTAATAGGCGGCGGCATGGCTTTTACATTTTTAAAAGCCGAAAATTATGAAGTAGGTAACTCTTTAGTTGATCAAGAAAGTCTTGATTTCTGCCAAAAAATGCTAAAAGAGCATCCAAATAAAATAGTTTTACCAATAGATGCTAATGTAACAAAAGAATACTCAAATGATACAGAAAATGAAATAAAAGATATTACAGAATTTGAATATAACGAAATGGGCTTAGATATAGGACCAAAAACTATTGAACTATATGAAAAATATTTAAAAAGTGCTAAAATAGTAGTTTGGAATGGTCCTTTAGGCGTTTATGAATTCAATAAATACCAAACAGGAACAAAAGAAATATTAAAATATCTTGTTGAAAATAATATCAAAGCAATTTTAGGTGGCGGTGACATCGTAGCTGCTGCAGCAACTCTAGGATATAAAGATAAAATTTATCATGCCTCTACTGGAGGAGGAGCAACTTTAGAATATCTAGAAGGAAAGAAATTACCAGGAATTGAAGTAATAAAGTAGGTGACTTCTATGGCTAGAAAAAGCCTTTTAATTGCTAATCCTTTTGATAATAATCATATAGGACTTATAAATTCATATGAAAAAGAGCATAATTTAAATAAAGCTATAACAGAAAGACTTTGTGCAATTAGAAATTCTAATCAGCAACAGGAATATGAATCTTCTATACGAAAAAATACTGAATTTGAACAATTTGTCTTCATAAAAGAAGGTGAGACAATCACATCAGGATGTGAACTTCATGGTTATAGAGATATTAAATCTTGTTATTTAACTCTTTTACCGTCAAATTCTCAAAAATCGAGAAAAGCTCTAATTCAAGCTATAACACAATATTCGTTTCAAGGGTTGGGTATGGAAGAAATATTTATAAGTATAAATAGTGACGATAATTCTACAGCTCTTGCTATTATAGAATCAGGCTATGAAGACTTGGGAGAAGAATCTGGTATAACAAGTTACATGGCCGATAAAAACAATTACTTAAAAATGGAAGGATTATTAGATGGAAACAATAAAAAATATTAAAAAAAATAGTGCCATCTTACTAATAATTACTATAGTTGTCTTATTCTTTCTTTTAAAAGATAACATGGGAGAAATATTTTCTACACTATCAAAGATAAATCTCCTTTACTTATTAGTTGCTATAATGCTATATTTTGCTTACATTATTTCTAAGGCCTATATAATATATAAATGCGTTGACGAAAAAGACAAACTATCTTTTAAAGAAGCTATAAAGCATAATATCATAACTCAATTTTTTAATGGTATAACTCCATTCTCTACGGGTGGGCAACCTATGGAAGTTTATATGATAGCGGAACACAACATCAAAGTAAGTAAAGCCACAAGTGTAACTTTAGAAAATTTTATTTTCTATCAAACAGCTCTAGTAATATACGGTGTAATAGCCGTAGTTTGTAATTGGACCTTTAATTTATTCCCTAAAGTAGCTCTTTTAAAACACCTCGTGCTTTTAGGTTTTATCATCAATAGTTTAGTTGCAGTCGGACTATATGCAATTATGCTTTCTAAGACTGTAACTAAGAAAATATCAAATACTATTATTAAACTTTTAGGAAAACTAAAAATAATTAAAGACACGTCTAAAGCTAAATCGTCTTGGCAAGAAAAGTTAGAAGAATTTCACTATATTTCTAAAGACTTGTTAAAAAGAAAAAAAACATTCATTTTTGGAATATTAATAAATTTATTTGGCTTAACTTGTTTATATATAATACCATTATTTATTATGTATGGACTTCATGATTTTACAAGCCTAAACCCAATGAGTGCAATTACATCATCTGCTTATGTATTACTAATTGGCTCATTTGTACCAATACCAGGTGCCTCCGGTGGAATAGAATATGGATTTATTAAATTTTTTGGTAATTTTATGCCTGTTGTTATCCTAAATTCACTTCTTATCACCTGGCGCTTTATAACCTACTATTTAGGCATGATTTTAGGTGGATTTTTATTTAGTGCTGAAAAGGAAAGTGATTAATATGAGAATAGGATTGTTTACTGATTCATATCCTCCATATATTAATGGAGTATCAACAAGTGTTGCTATGTTGAAAAAGGCCTTAGAAAAAAAAGGACACACAGTCTATGTTGTTACAGTTAGTAATAATGCCTTAAAATATGAATATGACGAAGGTGAAAGAATTGTAAAAGTTCCAGGTATACCAATTGGAATATATGATTATCGTTTAAGCAGAATTTATCCACTAACAATGATTAATACAATGAAAAATTGGAATTTGGATGTAATCCACTCTCATACAGAATTTGGAATAGGTATATTAGCCAGACTTGTAGCTAAACAATTTGATATTCCGCTAGTACATACTTATCACACTTTATATGAAGACTATACTCATTACATTACTCATGGATATTTTGACAAATCCAGTAAAAAAATAGTTGAGTATTTAACAAAGTTTTATTGTGACAAAACAGCAACAGAGCTAATTGTGCCAACAAATAAAATATATAAACTATTCAAAGAAAAATATGAGTTTCAAAAAAACATTCATATTGTTCCAACTGGAATAGAAGTTGAAAGGTTTTACACAGAAAATGTGGATAAAAGTTATGTTCAAACACTTCGTAAAAAATTAAAATTACAGAAAAAAGACTTTGTGATTTTGTTTGTAGGACGCTTAGCTTCTGAAAAAAATGTTGAGTTTTTATTAAACGCCCAACGTAAGTTAATAGAAAAACATCCCAACATAAAGCTACTTATTGTTGGAGATGGTCCAGATAAAGAAAAATATGAACAGCTAGCAAAAGATCTAAAAATATCTCAAAATGTTATCTTTAATGGAAAAGCTGCTTGGGAAGAAATGCCCTTTTTCTATCATTGTGCTGATGTTTTCGCAACAGCTTCAACTACAGAAACTCAAGGTCTAACAGTAATAGAAGCCATGGCTGCCGGTGTTGTACCTTTATGTATAAAAGATGAATCGTTCTTAGGAACCGTAACTAATGAGTTAAACGGATTAATTTTTGAAAATGAAGAAGAATATATTAATCAAGTCTTGATGCTTTACAAAGATGAACAATTACGTCAAAGGTATGATAATCAAGCACGAATTCAAGCCGAACATTGCAGTTCTAGTAGTTATGCTGAAAGAGTTTTGGAAGTATACAACAGAGCTATCATGGATAAAAAGAATGAAGACAAATTTGGTTTAATATCAAAAATATCAAAGAAAATAAAGGGAGAGTAATATGATAATAGCTTTAAATAATAAGTGTCACTTAACCAAAGAAGAGTTTTTTCTTTATCAAAGTAATATTAAAAATCTTCATTTAAAGGGAACAAAACTAGTTTTAATACCTTCAGCACTTCATATTTCTTCATTTTCATCTTCAAAGATATCTCTCGGTAGTCAAAATGTAAGTTCTCATGAAATGGGACCATATACTGGTGAAATATCAGCCAAACAACTAAAGTCGTATCATGTTGATTACTGTTTAGTAGGTCATTATGAAAGAAGATTAATGTTTTCTGAAACGAATCGAGAAATCAATAGAAAGATAAAGAATCTCATAAAAGAAGATATTGTTCCAATTCTTTGTATTGGTGAAACAAAAGAAGAAAAAGAAAATCATCTTACGAGAGACGTTTTGTTAAAAGAAATAAAAGAAGCCGTTGCTGAACTTTCTAAAGAAGAAGTAGAAAAAATAATCATAGCATATGAACCAATCTGGTCAATTGGAACAGGAGTGATACCGTCAGGTGAAGAAATAAAAAGACACATAGATTGTATAAAAAATGTATATCCAAACAATAAAGTCTTATATGGTGGCAGTGTAAACCTTGATAATGTCGAAAAATTAACTCTTGATAATATTGTTGACGGTTATTTAATTGGTGGATTAAGTCTCCATCTTGATAAAATCCAATTACTTATTGATAAAATAGAAAAATAGACAAATTAGACACTTTCGACAAAAGATGTCTTTTTTTTGCCTACCATTTTATCGAACAATGTTATATAATTAAAATGCGTGGTAGTATATGAGAGGAGAAAAGATGGAGAGAACACGTTTGTTAATCATTGATGATAATAGAAGTTTAGTTGATATGATTAAAGAATATTTTAATAATAATGAAGACATCAAAGTTACTTTGACTGCCTATGACGGAGTGGAAGGAATGCTTTTGGTTGATAAAAAGAAAGATGAATATGATGTAATACTTTTAGATTTAATAATGCCAAATAAAGATGGAATTGCTGTTTTAGAGTACATGAAAAAGAAGGGTATTGAAAAGGATGTAATAGTTTTAACTTCATATAATACTCAAGACATGATAAGAAAAGTATCAGAGATGGGTGTAGGATATTTTATTTTAAAGCCATTTGAGTTAGCTGATTTAGAAAAAAGAATCATAGAATTGCGAGAAGGGCCAAAGTATGCTGGCAAAAATATTGATTTATATCATAATAATTTAACTAAGTCTATTACTAATACATTACATGAATTAGGTGTACCATCACACATTAAAGGTTATCAATATATAAGAGAAGGTATAACTTTAGTCTATGAAAGACCAGAACTAGTAGGAGGGATAACTAAAGAGTTATATCCAGAAATAGCAACCAAATATGAAACAACAGTTTCAAGAGTAGAAAGAGCGATTAGACATGCTATTGAAGTAAGTTGGAATCGTGGTAATTGGCAACTGATGGAAGACATATTTGGACACAGCGTTGATATTGATAAAGCAAAACCTACCAATTCAGAATTTATTGTTACAGTAGCTGATAAATTAAGACTAGAGTTTAATAAAACAGCTACAATAAATTAAGACTTCAAAACTACTAAAAAGTAGTTTTTTTATTTTTTAAAAACTTGACTACTAAGCAATAAAAAAGTATACTTAATTTATAAAATATGTATGGAGGTAACAGTTTATGGAACGAAAAATAGAAGCTTTTTTCATAAAATGGAAAAAAGATATTATTAGGAAACCATTAATACTGTATGGACCAAAACAAATAGGAAAAACATTTACAGTATTAAATTTTGGAAAAAAGGAATATAAAAATGTTGTTTACTTCAATACTGAAAATAACCCAGAAATAGTCTCTTTATTTGTAAAAGAAAAAAATCTTGATAAAATTATTTTGAACTTATCACTAATGTCAGGTGAAACTATTCTAAAAGAAGATACATTAATTGTTTTAGACAATTTAGAGAGTATAGAAATAGTTAAAGGATTAAAACTATTTGGAAGTGAACATAGTAAATACCATATAATTGCAATAACATCAAGACGCGAAAAACTAAATGAATTTAAAGGTGAAGAACTTCAATTTAAAGGCATGAATGAAATGGATTTTGAAGAATATTGTTGGGCTAAAGATGAAAAAGCTTTGGCTGAACTAATAAGAGAATCATTCACAAAACATAAACTTTGCCCATTCCATAAAGTAGCTCTCGATTTATTTCAAGAATATTTAATGACAGGTGGCTTACCAGAAGTGGTACAAGCAGATCTTGACGGAAAAGGCCCATATGAAATAGATGCTATAAAACAAAAAATAATAGATATTTATAAAAAAGAAATTAGTCTAAACAAAGTTTTAATTGACATTCCAAGAGGGATTGAAGTAATAAACTCAATACCAATGCAACTACGAAAAGATAATAAAAAGTTTCAATATGGTTGCATAGGAGTTGGAAAAAGAGCTAAGGAATATGAAAGTGCTATAAATTATCTAGTTAATAATCAACTACTTTATCGTAGTTATAAAATAAAAACAGTAAAATCTCCATTAAGTAGTTGCCGTGAAACAGATAGTTTTAAGTTATATTTACCTGATGATGGATTATTATTTACAATGCTACATTTAAATTTAAAACAATTTGCAACAGATGAGAAAATTAAAGAAACATTATATGAAAATCACTTAGCTAAAACTCTAGTAGAGTCAGGATATTCACTATATTACTACCAATCTGATGGAAAGGCAGAAGTTAATTTTGTCATTCAGAATAGAATGGGACAAATTATTCCAATTGAAATAGCAACCAAAAGTATGTCAAAAGCTAAATCATTATCTGTATTTATAAGAAAATATATTACACAGCAAGCATATCGTATAACAGAAAACAATTTTTCCACTAAAAAAGAAGTTAGATACATACCGGTATATGCTATATTTTGTTTAAATGATAAAAAGATATAGGAGGCAAAATGATAAAATTAGTATTAGTAAGACATGGACAAAGTCAATGGAACTTAGAAAATAGATTTACTGGCTGGACAGATGTTGACCTATCTGAACAAGGTATAAGAGAAGCTAAAGAAGCCGGACAAAAATTAAAAGAACTAGGTTATACATTTGATATAGCTTATACATCATACTTAAAACGTGCTAATGATACACTAACTTATATTTTAAAAGAATTAAATGAAGAAAATATCCCTATCAAATATAGCTGGCGACTAAATGAACGTCATTATGGAGCTCTACAAGGGCTTAATAAAGATGATACAAGAAAAAAGTATGGTGAAGAACAAGTTCGTTTATGGAGACGTAGTGCTGATGTTAGACCACCGGCCTTGGAAATAACTGATAAAAGATATCCTGGAAATGATCCAAAGTATAGTGAATTATCAAAAGAAGATCTTCCAACAACCGAAAATTTAATAGATACAGTTAATAGAGTTATTAAGTATTGGAATAGTGATATAAAAAAGGACTTACTAGCAAATAAAAAAGTAATAATTGTTGCCCATGGAAATAGCCTAAGAGGTCTAATAAAATATCTAGATAATTTATCAGATGAAGAAATAATGAATTTGGAAATAGAAACAGGAAACCCAATTTGTTATGAATTGGATGAAAATTTAAAACCTATTAAACATTATTATTTAAAAAATAAATAATCCAAAAAAGTAAATAACAAAAAACAGACAAGTTCAAAGTTTTACTTTCTTGCCTGTTTTTATTATATTTAGATTTATAAAGATTACCTTCTATGAAACTCTATCTATTGAAGTTAAATAATAGTTGTAATTATCAGCATCATAAGAGAAACTGTATTGATATTTGGCTGCTTTAGAATAGTCTTTTTCAATGTCAAATGTATCTACACTTAAACCATTGATAACCTCTCCCATTGGAGTTTTTACAGTGGCATCACCGGCATCTAAAATAGCAACAGCAACAATAATTCTAATACTATTCTTTTCTTTAACAGCACTAACGATTTTACGTTTCATTATCCAAGTAGAAGCTCCACCACAACCATCAACATCTACATAATTAAATGAATTTGTAGTGCTATCAAAACTATAATATCCACATCCTACTCCTTCAATACTAAAGTTAGCAGTACTTGCTTTAGAGTCTGGTCCAAACAATTTTACCATAGCTTGATTTAGGTCATCCATAGATATTGACGCTGATTTCAATCCTAAAAAATTATTAGTAGCAGCCATCGAAGAGGCAGACTTAATTTCACTAGCTTTTAAATTTTCCTTGCTATAAAGCTCTCCAGCAACAGCTGCATCGCCAAATTTATAAAATCTATCATACCTAGATACAAGATCATTAACAAAAGTACTATTAACATTTAAGTTTTCAAAATTTGTAGTGTTTTTTTCCGCTTTATCATTAACATTCACCTTATCTTTAGAAACACAGCTATTGTTCAAAAATTTATCATATGTAATATAGCCAATAGTTCCAATCAGTGCAACACTTAAAATGGTTATCAAAATATTTTTTTTCATACATCCTCCTTTTATGATAAGAATAATACAAAGAGAAAATGATTTCAATTATTTCCCAAAAAAATAAGTGTTTTTACGTAAAAACACTTAAATTTACTATTTATAAATTAACAACCTCGTTCATGTCAATTTCAAAAAGTTTACCGGGTTCAATATTAAGAGCCAATGAAATTTTCCAAATTGTATCAACTGAAAAAGTCTTAACGCCCTTTTTGGACTCAATACGTCTTATGAATTCATGTGAAACACCAACACGTTCTGCTAAAACAGCTTGAGTAATACCAGCAGCCATCCTATACTTTTTAATATTACGTGCTATCTGTTCATAAATATTAACTTCATATTTATTCATAATATCACCATCTAAATTTATTATGTACTAAATTTTGAAAATAATATGTAAACCATAAATGTACATAAAAAAACATTGGTGTTCGATTGTTTATATCAAAAAAACGTTCTATAATTAATTTGGAGGGATAATATGAAAGAAAGAATTATTTTTCACATTGATGTTAATAACGCTTTTTTATCATGGACCGCTGTAAAACTATTAAATGAAGGCTATGAAGAAGATATTCGCAAAATTCCCTCAGTAATAGGTGGTAATGAAAAAGAAAGAAAAGGCATTGTACTTGCTAAATCACCAGTAGCAAAAAAATATCACATTCAAACTGCAGAGACACTATATCAGGCAAGAAAAAAGTGCCCAAGACTACAAGTCTTTGCACCGGATTATGATTGGTACGTCAAAAAATCCAGAGAATTATTTACTTATCTTTCAAAATATTCTCCAACTATGCAAAAATTTTCAATAGATGAATGTTTTCTAGATATGACCGGAACAAGTTATTTATACAAAAATTATCTTGAACTTGCATATTTTATAAAGGATGATATAAAAGAAAAATTTGGATACACTGTAAACATTGGTATTGGGAATAATAAATTATGTGCTAAAATGGCATCAGACTTTGAAAAACCAGATAAGGTTCATACACTCTTAAAAGATGAAATAGTTCAAAAACTTTGGCCCTTAGATGTAGGAGATTTATTACTTGTTGGAAAAAAGACCAAGGAATTACTGAATAAACTAAATATATACACAATAGAAGATCTCGCTAAAACCGATATCAAAATTTTAAAAAAACATTTTAAAAGTCAAGCAGAGTATTTAAAAAATGCAGCATTTGGGATAGATAATTCTAAAGTAGAACCAAGAAGCAGTCAAACTAAAAGCATAAGTATTTCAGAAACACTTTCCTATGATTGTACAAAAGAGTCAAAATTAGAGGAAATATTATTTGCCTTTACAGAAAAAGCAACAAGAGATTTAAGATATCAAAAACAATACGCTAAAACAGTTGCTGTGTTTTATAAGAATAACAAATTTGAAAATTACTCAGCTCAGGAAAAACTACCAAAACCCACTAATAGTACTAAAGAAATATATCATCTAGTAATTGAAATATTTAGAAAAAGTTATAAAAATGATCCTATAAGATTGATAGGTATAAGACTGGCTGATTTAACTGAAAAAAGTGATTATCAACTATCATTGTTTGATAATAATGACACACAGGACGAAAAAAATAACATTCAAGCAACTCTAGATAATATAAACAAAAAGTATGGAAAATCACTGATTGCACCAGCTTCTATAAAAATGATTGATAAAAAAGATAAAGTAAAAGGACGTGGAAAATTATATTAAAAAATGCGAACACGTTCTTTTTTCATTGAAAAATAAGAAAATAATCAAAAAAACGCTTGCAAAATAACAATAGTACTGTTATAATTAACTACGTGTGACTGCTTAGATGTGCGAGGTTGTCGATACACCAGGTTAAGTTGTTAATCAAATATCGGGTTATTCGCACGGAGCGAGTCTATACTAGATATAGGCGAAGGGAGGATTTAAAATGTCAACAGAAAAAATTCGTATTAGAATTAAAGCATATGATCACAGAGTACTTGATAATGCTGCAAAGAAAATTGTTGAAACTGTTAGAAGATCAGGCGGAGAAATATCTGGTCCAGTACCATTACCAACTGAAATCGAAAAGTTCACAATTTTAAGAGCTGTACACAAATACAAAGATTCACGTGAACAATTCGAAATGCGTACACACAAAAGACTTATTGATATCAAGAATCCTAGCAAGGAAACTATTGATGCATTAGCTCACTTAGATTTACCAAGCGGAGTAGATATTGAAATCAAAACAAAATAATTAGGAGGAAAATGTAATGAAAGGAATCTTAGGTAAAAAAATCGGAATGACTCAAACATTTACTAAAGATGGTAAATTGATTCCGGTTACTGTTATTGAAGTAGAACCAAATGTAGTTACTCAAATCAAGACAGTTGAAAAAGATGGTTATGATGCAATTCAACTTGCTACTGACACAATAAGAGAAAACTTAAGCAACAAACCAAAAATGGGTCATACAAACAAAGCTAACACAACACCTAAGCGCTTCTTAAAGGAAATTAGAGGAGTAAACGTTAATGATTACACACTAGGACAAACAGTTAACGTTGACGTTTTCGAAGCTGGGGAAATGGTTGATGTTACAGGAACTAGTAAAGGAAAAGGTTTCCAAGGCGTTATTAAACGTTATAATCAAACAAGAGGTCCTATGGGCCATGGTTCTCAATACCATAGAGGTGTTGGTTCATTAGGTACAATGTTACCAATGCACGTATTAAAAGGTAAGAAGATGCCCGGCCAAATGGGTAATGTTCAAAGAACAGTTCAAAATCTAGAGGTAATTTCAGTTGATACTGAAAACAATGTAATTTTAGTTAAAGGTAATGTTCCAGGTCCAAAGAAATCATTCGTTATGATTCGTACTGCAGTTAAAAAACCTAACGTTAAGTTAGAAGCTGCTGACTTAATAACTTATGCTTCACCAGTAACAGTAGAAGAAGTTGTTGAAGAAACAGTAGTAACTGAAGAAAACAAAGAAGCATCAGCTGAATAAAATCATCACGCTATATATAATAAAGAAAGTAAATATAAAAATATAAGTGATGAAAGGAGGAATCGTAGATGAAAAAAGTAGAACTTTTAAATCTAAAAGGTGAAAAAGTAAAGGACATTAATTTAAACGAAGAAATATTTGGAATTACCCCAAACAAAGCAGTTTTAAATGATGCAATCATCTTAACAATGGCATCATTAAGACAAGGAACACATAAAACTAAAAATCGCTCAGAAGTTTCTGGTGGAGGAAGAAAACCATGGAGACAAAAAGGAACAGGACGTGCTCGTCAAGGT
>ULWY01083724.1_pt1 | contig 52996 bp, 40 predicted proteins | sample 1960761 | NCBI WGS metagenome assembly ULWY01 (sample SAMEA4835824, study PRJEB28245) | human gut metagenome | biome: gut microbiome; material: fecal sample | place: Denmark | collected 2008 | reverse complement strand
CAATGGTAAAATATCAGAGCAACAGTGATAGAATATCATAGTAGCAATGGTAAGATATCATATTAATAATGATAGGATGTTATAGTAACAGTTGCAGTGCCATCAGGTCAATGGCTTCGCAGGTTATCATATGTCATACGCACATGTGTGCGGCTTCTGTCAGGATGGAATGCGCGGCGTGAGCGTGACAGCGGGGGCATGACGCACGGTTGTCTTGCCGGAGAGGGCTTGCGGAAGAAGGCGAACACGCGCGGAGACTTGCTTCCGGCGATGTGTATGCCGGTGGCGTACGCACTTCTGAGCGCACGTCGGTGTGGCGGGAGCAAGTGCGGTGACGGACCTTGCCACCGCACTTACAGCGTCAGTTTGTCTTGAAGTCGTACTTCACTTCGGCAAGTTCCTTGTTTGCCTTCTCTATCTTCGCGCCCAGTCCAGCCTTGTATTCGGCAAGGCGTGCGGCTACGTCCTCGTCGGCGAGGGCTATCATCTCCACTGCGAGTATGGCGGCGTTCATCGCGCCGTTCACCCCTACCGTAGCCACAGGTATGCCCGGCGGCATCTGTATGATGCTCAGCATGGCGTCGAGTCCGTCGAGCATTCCCTTTATGGGTACGCCTATCACGGGGAGCGTTGTCATTGCCGCTATCACTCCGGGCAGTGCCGCAGCCATTCCCGCTCCGGCTATGATGACCTTTATGCCGCGTCCCTTCGCCTCCTTGGCAAACTGCTCCACAGCCTGCGGAGTGCGGTGTGCCGAGAGGGCGTTCACTTCGAATGGAATCTGCATGTCGTTCAGAAACTTGCATGCTTTCTCCATTACGGGCATGTCGCTTGTGCTGCCCATGATGATACTTACTAATGGTTTCATATCTTATATTTATGTTTTTGTGTTGTTGTTGTCTTGTTTGTGAGTCGTCGCCCCATCGTTCCTGACCATAGGAAGCGAGGCCGTTGCGGGATTGCTGTGCGCTTTCTGTCGTCTGTCCGCGCCTTTACTGCTATACAATGAGCACCGTCCAGTATGCTAAGAACCACCCTACTATGAATCCCGTCACCACCTGTGCGAGCGTGTGCTGACGCAGAATCATGCGGCTTGTACCCACGGCTCCCGCCAGTATGAGCACGAGACAGAGCCACCAGATGGGGTTGAACATGAAGATGAAGGCGAATGCCATGAGTGCGCCCGCCACTCCTCCGATGGCTGCCGTGTGGGTGGATATCTTCCACCACGGGTTTATCAGCGCGCACACTATCTGTATGAGCAGTGCCGCTATGAGTATGCTTATCATGAAGTGCGGTATGTGGAACAATGCCATTACATAGCAGCACGCGAAGTAACACACTATGGAAATGATGTAAGGCACGGCGCGGCGTTCCTTCACTCCGAGCTGATGCAGCGTCCATCCGCGGTTGCGGCGATAGACACGTATGAGAAGTGTGGGCGCGAGAATGGTGAAAATATAAACCAGCGCGAGCACCGTGAGCTTATACTGCCATGGAAGCAGATTGAGATAGCTGAACGTGAAGAGAGCTATCAGTCCCACCAACGACAGATAGAACGGCGTGAAAATGATGCTCATTATCCTTGCTGCCAGAATTATTGTCTTTCCTTTCATTTATATATAGCTTGTGTCTCTGTTGTCAGCCTTGTGCTTTCGTGGACCGTCATTTGCGCAGCCGCGCCACCGGAATGCCCAGTTGCTCGCGGTATTTTGCCACGGTTCGCCGTGCGATGGGATAGCCCAGCGCAGCCATTTCCTTGGTTATGGCGTCGTCGCTCTTGGGCTTGCTCTTGTCTTCCTTGGCTATTATGTCCTTGAGCGCCATCTTTATCTTGCGTGTAGACATCTCCTCGCCGTCGTCGGTGGTGTAGCCGTCGGAGAAGAAGAAGCGCAGTGGGAACGTGCCCCAGTTGGTCTGCACATACTTCACGTTGCTCACACGCGATATCGTCGAGATGTCGAGTCCGGTCTTGTCGGCTATGTTCTTGAGAATCATCGGGCGCAGGTCGGCCTCGTCGCCGTCGAGGAAGAACTTGCGCTGCCAGTCTATTATGGCCTGCATGGTGATGCGCAGAGTGTGCTGGCGCTGCTTCACTGCCTCGATGAATCCCTGCGCGCGGCTCACCTTCTCCTTGGCATAGAGCAGCGCTTCCTTGTCGCGGCGTGTCATGCTTGCCTTGTTGTTGCGGTAGGTGTCCACGAGTTCGGCAAACGACGGCGACACCTTCAGCTCGGGCACGTTGCCAGTGTTGAGCGTGAGAGTGATTTCTCCTGTGTCGCTCGTATCCACAATGAAGTCGGGAGTTATCTGTTGCAGGTTGCTGCCCTGCGTCTCGCCGAGCGACGCTCCCGGTTTGGGATTGAGCCGTCGCAGCTCGTCCTGCAGGCGCTGCGCGGTAGTATCGTCTATTCCGAGCGCCGCCTGTATCTTGTTCCAGTGTTTCTTCGTGAATTCGTCGAAGTGGTTTTCCACCACGTCGGTCATCATCTCCTTCATCTTGTTGTCCGGCTTACGCTTTATCTGCAACATCAGACACTCCTGCAGCGAGTGCGCACCTATGCCCGCCGGGTCGAAAGTCTGCAGTATGGCCACTATGCGGTCAACGTCTTTGGGTGTCACGTCGATGTTGTAGTATATGGTCAGCTCGTCGCTTATGCTCTCCGAGTCCTTGCGCAGCAGTCCGTCGTCGTCGAGCGATCCGATGATGTATTCCATCACCTCCGAGTCCTTTTCGTTCAGGTCGGTCTCCCCCATCTGCTCCTTCAGCTTGTCATAGAACGATGTGGTGTCGCCGTAAACCTTCTCCTCATACTCCGCGCCGCTGTTCTCGTCGCGGTTATACAGGGCCGGCATCTCGTCGTCGCGGCCTATGTTCTCCAGCGCGCTGTTTAGCTCGTCGTCGCGTTCCTCACGCTCCTGCATGGTGTCGAAGTCGCCTTCCGATGCGTCGCTGTCGTCGTGGTCGTCGCCTGTGTCGGCCATCGCAGCCGCCGAGTCGTCGTGTGGCTGCGCCTCGAGCGCGGGGTTGTCGTCAATCTCCGCGTTGATGTTCTCCTCAAGCTCTGCCAGCGGCATTTCGAGAAGTCTCACCTGCAACATCTGTTGCTGCGAGAGCTTCTGCACCTGCTGCAGCTTCTGTTCCTGTGACTGTATGAGTTTCTGAGCCATGTGTAAGTGAAAATGATGTTCCTACAAAGACAGTGCCGCCCTACTCCATGTCTATCCGTTCAGGGATTGCCGGGCGCAGGCTGTCTGTTGCAAAGTTATAAAAATTATTGTGGCTCATCAAAGAAAATAATGAAAATAATATTTAAGCCGCATCGTGCGCCGCGACGGGTCGCCTCAAATAATGACGCGCCATGCAGATGAAGAGCGGGCCGATACGGCGTGTCCGGGCACGTCACAGGAATATCGTCAGCAGCGGAATGCTCAGCACGGAGAGCAGTGTGGTGATGAATGTTCCTTCAGCCATTACGAGCTCGCCCCTCTGATACTGTATGCAGAACAGCGTGCCATACGAAGCCACGGGCATGGCAGCCAGCACCACGTTGATGTTTGCTATGTCGGCATCGACGTTGCAAAGTCTCGACAGATAGAGCAGAAGCAGCGGGATGAGCATCAGACGCAGGGCGGACATGAGATATATTGACCCGTTGCCGAACATGCGGCGTATGGGTACCTGGGCGATTGACGAGCCGATGATGAGCAGGGCACCCGGAACGGTGAGGTTGCCAAGCAGTATGCACGGTGTGCTTATGATGCGTGGCGGCACCCAACCGGTAATCACTATCAGTATGGAAAGGTAAGAGGCAATCATCGCGGGGCAGTAGAGCGTCTGCCAGTCGAAACGCATGTTACCCTGGTTTCCGGAGATGAAAAGTGTCCCGAATACGAAGATCAGCAGCGTGCTGGGGAAGTTCAGTATGCTGGCATAGAACACGGTGCTCGCTCCGAAGATGGAGGCCACGATGGGATAGCCTATGAAACCCACGTTGCCGAATGCCAGCATGAAGCTGTATATGCCGCGCTCGGACGATTGTATGGGCATGAAGCGCGGCAGCAGGATGGCCATGCCGATAAGTACGGCATAGGTTATGAAGCCCACAATGAGCAGAGGAAGGATGAGTTTCTTGTCGGGCATGGTGTCGCCCATCACCGAGGATAATATCAGACAAGGGCATGCCACATTGATAATAAGCCGTGAGAGTTTGCGGTCAAAATCCTCATCCATCAGGTTCTTTTTATTCAGAACATAGCCGACGATTACCAGAACAAAGAGGATAATCATCTGCGTTACGATTGCATCCATTTCTTATTTTACCTTAAAAATCGTGCAAAGGTACAAAAAACGGAGGTTGTGGCAAAGCGAATCGGCGGGGTTTTATGTGTGGCCGCCGTTGGATGGCATTGTGTTTAGGGGTGATAAGACCTGTGATGGTGTTGTTTTCGTTTTCATACGGTATGGCTTTCGCTTTAATATGATGTTGCTTTCGTTTTCATGCAACCTTGCGTCGTCTTCCCGTATGTCTCATGTCTTGCCCGCCGTTCGGCAACATGCCGTGGCAGGGGAGCGTCATTTGAAGTAGGCACGCATCTGTGCCGCCGTGGCTGCGAGCTCTTCCGGCTCTTTCGATATATACCTGCGCCATATCTCGAGGCACGGTTCGTAGAGCGGCGACGACGTGTCGCTGTGCTTCATGCAGGGGTCGCACACGAGGAAGTTGCGCATCACCTCAGCCACGAGCTGCGGCGGTATGCGCATCAGGCGCGCCAGTTCGTCCACCTCGGGCGTCTCCGCCACCATGGTGATGGGCGTCAGGCGGAAATACAGGTCGAGAATCATTGTGAGCATCATGGGCGTTAGTCGTTGGTCGGCTTCCATGGGCCGGTAGTCGGTCTCGAACGACTCCACTGTCTCCACGCCATCATAGAACGCGCCCGCCGTACCGAATCCGTTCATCTGGCGCAGGCGTTTCACGTCGCGCGACAGTCGGCGCGGGTTTGCCGAATAGCTCTGCCACAGGTGTTGCAGCGACGGTGTGTCGGGCCGGCGCAGCCTGAACATCTGCGCGTAGAGATGCTGCGGCTCGATGTGAAGTTCGAGACTCAGCTGTATGAGTGGCCGCGAATACATGGGTTTCACGCCTTCGGGCTTCTTCAGATATAGCTGCATTAGTGGCAGCCACATATAGTCGGACCATAGAGGATGTTGTGTCATGATGCGTCGTGGTGTTGTTTGGTTGGGTGTGTTGATACGGCAGTGTCGGCGGGACGCCTTTGCGGCTTTTTATTGTGCCGACAGCTGAAACACAGGGCGTTTAATCACGTGGACGAGACATCGTGTCTTCGCGGGTCTATGGACGGTGGAGTAGAGTCCTTTTTGTAGAATCTTTCAATGTCAGTGGGAAAATATCTCAATAAGCGATAGCGGTTCCGGTGCAGAATAAGTGTTGTTTTCGTCTGCCGAAGGGACGCAGTATGTGCTGCTTTCAATTTATAACCGGATTCCGATTTTTTCCTCCGGGTTTTCCGATATACCCCGAAAAATAAGCGCGTATTTGCGTGCAGACTCTTCGTCGGGCGCAAATACGCGGAAAATACGCGTTTTTTATAAGATATTGAATATCAATGATTTATGTCCAAGGGGTATTTTATCACTTTGCAAAAAGCACCATTTCGTAATGCAATAAAGCCCATTTCGGAGGCCGAAAAGCACCATATCGCACCCTGAAATGGGCTTTTTCAGATTGCGAAATGGGCATTATCGGAAAGCGAAACGTACTTTTCCGGACTATGATACAGGGTATATGAATAGTCCGTATGCCCGGAAACGGCCTCAAATACGGTGGATTTAACATCCATTCACATCTCTTTTGCGAAAATATTTTGTCAAAATCGAGTCAAGAAAAATTGTAAGTACGTCGCTTGAGTTTCCTGTAAAGACACTGATATCAGACGCAGGAAAGGACATCGGAAACATGTGTCCGGCGTGCATCGACGGTGTACCGGTTTTGGCAATGTGGATTTATTGTCACGCAGGCGAATGTGTTGTCATGGCTTTTATCATCATTCGTTATTATAAAACATTCTGGTGTTCGCTGTCATTTCATTTATAAAACCGCTTCGCGCAGTATTAATGCTTAGTACGACGGCACTTTTTTCAGATGACGGTTTAATGAATGTTCTCTGATGATTTTGTGTGATTGTTCCTGTCAGACGAAACACGCAGACCATCAGCAGGCATGCGATAGGCATTACATAACTATCGCAGGAAGGTAAAAAACATCTCTGCCGCTTGACTCGTATGTTTTTATTTTGTAAATTTGAAACCGTTTTATGGCGGCATGTATCTTCGGAGCGGTCGGGAAACAATAGCGCTCATCGGCTCCGTGTATGATTGAAACAGCGTATGCCCCGTATGTATGAATAAATCTAAACCGTTGATTATGAATAAAATTCAAGGGATATTCGGCGCGCTGCTGGCCTCGCTTCTGATAATGTGTGAGGTCGGTTGCGCAGACAGACACAAGCAGGCGATAGAGTTGAACAACGAGGCTGTGGACATGATGAATACGTTCCACCGCGACTCAATGAACATGGCACTTGCGCTATTTGATAAAGCCATTGCCCTTGATTCTTCCTATGTGATGGCTTATTCCAACAAAGCAAAATGTCTGACGTATCTCGGTCAGAGAAAGCAGGCCGTGGAGACATACGCCAGATATAGGGATGTGACGGATGTCAGTTTGGAGAAAATGAGATGTTGGACGGCCATGGGCGTGAACTACGATGTTATGGGTGACAGCGCGAGAGCCGACTTCTGCTATCGTAAGGCCATAAGTCTTGAACCTGACATAAAGAAGGAAGGTAAGTACGATATGAACGCGAAAATAGATCTGTTGTTTGTTAAAAACCTTCTTGGTATGAAACGTGAAGTGGACAAAGAGTGGGAGACGTTTCGTAAAGGAAATACATACAAGCTGTACTCTTATGCGTTAAACTTTTACCATGAGTTTATAAAGATGGACCGTCGGCAGATGATTGAGAAGGAACGTAAGAACGATGAGTCAATCAAACAGATAATAGATTATCGTACTCATTGACCCCCTGACGCTCTGTTTCTTTCGTTCCGCAGGTGTATTTTGTCGTCAGTCAGATGTTTAATGTGAGCCGAATGTTGTCTTTTTTCGCTGATTTTGTGTAATTTTGCGTGTTGAAAATCAATACACCGACATGTCTGCAAAAAAGAAAGATGACGGCCTCACGCCGATGATGAAACAGTTTTTCGACCTAAAAGCGAAGCATCCCGATGCGCTGCTGCTGTTCCGCTGCGGCGACTTCTACGAGACTTATTGCGAGGATGCCATTGCTTCGTCGAAGATACTGGGCATCACTCTCACGCGGCGCAGCAACGGACGCTCGCGCGAGACGGGACAGGCTACGGAGATGGCAGGCTTTCCTTATCATGCGCTCGACACCTATCTGCCCAAGCTCATAAGGGCGGGCAGACGCGTGGCTATATGCGACCAGCTGGAAGATCCCAAACTTACGAAGACTCTCGTGAAGCGCGGTATCACCGAACTGGTGACTCCCGGCGTGGCAATGGGCGACAATGTGCTGAACTATAAGGAGAACAACTTCCTGGCGGCCGTGCACTTCGGACGGTCGGCATGCGGTGTGGCGTTTCTCGATATATCCACCGGCGAGTTCCTCACCGGCGAGGGTACGGCCGACTATGTGGAGAAACTGCTCGGCAGTTTCCAGCCCAAGGAGGTGCTCTACGAGAAGTCGTGCCGTCAGGAGTTCGAACAACGGTTCGGCACACGATGGTGTGTGTTCGAGCTGGACGAGTGGATGTTCACCGAGCAGAGCGCACGGCAGAAGCTGCTACGCCACTTCGGCACACACTCGCTGAAGGGTTTCGGCGTTGAGCATCTGCACAGTGGGGTGATTGCCTCGGGCGTCATCCTGCAATATCTCGAGATGACCCAGCACACGCACATCTCTCACATCACGTCGCTCGCACGCATAGAGGAGGAGAGGTATGTGCGGCTCGACAAGTTCACCATACGCTCGCTCGAGCTTCTTCACTCCATGCAGGAGGACGGGTCGTCGCTGCTCGACGTCATCGACCGCACCGTAACGCCGATGGGCGGACGCATGCTGAAGCGCTGGATAGTCTTTCCGCTGAAGGACGCAAGGCAGATAGAAGACCGTCTGGACATCGTGGAGCACTTCTTCCGCAAGCCGGACTTCCGTCAGATGGCCGACGAGCAGCTCCACCGCATGGGCGACATCGAGCGTATCATATCAAAGGTGGCGGTGGGAAGAGTGTCGCCGCGCGAGCTCGTTCAGCTCAGGGTGGCTCTGCAGGCAATGGTGCCGCTGAAGTCGGCGTGCAGCCATTCGGGCAACAAGATACTTGAGAACATAGGCGCGCAGATTAATCTCTGCGAGAACCTGCGCGACAGAATAGGGCGCGAGATTCAGCCCGACCCGCCGCAGCTCGTGAGCAAGGGTGGGGTGATAGCCGACGGTTTCTCGCCCGAGCTCGACGAACTCAGGGCCATATCGCGCGGCGGACGCGACTATCTGATGCAGATACAGGAGCGCGAGACCGAGCAGACGGGCATAGCATCGCTGAAGGTAGGCTACAACAACGTGTTCGGTTACTACCTCGAGGTGCGCAACACCTACAAGGACAAGGTGCCTGCCGACTGGGTGAGAAAGCAGACTCTGGCAAACGCCGAGCGCTACATCACGCAGGAGTTGAAGGAATATGAGGAGAAGATAATGGGCGCCGACGAGAAGATTCTCGCCCTTGAGACGCGCCTGTTCAACGAGCTCGTGGTCGCAGCGGGCGAATATATACCGCAGATTCAGATAAACGCCAACATCGTGGCGCGCCTCGACTGTCTGCTCTCGTTCGCCAAGACGGCGGAGGAGAACAACTACGTCAGACCGGTGATTGCCGACGACGACGTGCTGGAGATAAAGGGCGGACGCCATCCGGTGATAGAGACGCAGCTGCCGGTGGGCGAGCGTTACGTGCCCAACGACATAGAGCTGGACACCGAGCGTCAGCAGATAATGATAATAACAGGTCCCAACATGGCCGGTAAGTCGGCCCTGCTGCGCCAGACGGCGCTCATAGTGCTGTTGGCCCAGACGGGTTGTTTCGTGCCGGCAGAGAGCGCGAGAATAGGTCTGGTGGACAAGATATTCACCCGTGTGGGCGCATCGGACAACATATCGCTGGGCGAATCGACGTTCATGGTTGAGATGACCGAGGCGGCGAACATACTGAACAACGTCACTCCGCGCTCGCTGGTGCTCTTCGACGAGCTGGGACGCGGCACATCGACATACGACGGCATTTCCATAGCGTGGGCCATCGTGGAATATCTGCACGAGCATCCCAAGGCACGTGCACGCACGCTTTTCGCCACACACTACCATGAACTGAACGAGATGGAGAAGAACTTCTCGCGCATAAAGAACTACAACGTGAGCGTGAAGGAGGTTGACGGCAAGGTCATCTTCCTGCGCAAGCTCATGCGCGGAGGCTCCGAGCACTCGTTCGGAATACACGTGGCAGAGATTGCCGGCATGCCGCGCAGCATCGTGAAGCGTGCCGAAGTGATACTGAAGGAGCTCGAGGCCGACAACTCCCAGGTGGGAAGCGTGGGCAAGCCTTCGGCAGAGAAGATAAACATGACGCGCGAGGGAATGCAGCTCAGCTTCTTCCAACTGGACGACCCTGTGCTGTGTCAGATACGCGACGAGATACTCGGGCTCGACATAAACAACCTTACACCTGTTGAGGCTCTCAACAAACTCAACGAGATAAAGAAGATTGTGACAGGTAAGTGACGCGGTTGCGTCAGCACATCTGTTTGTTTTTGATACTTATTCCTGAATGGCGGGGCAGGGCGCCCCGCCTGAACATAGCGGACGCGGTGCGTCCTAAGAGACTGTATAACAATGGCTCGGTTGTCCTACGGTGTGTGTCAGGATGCCTGATCACACACGTCCGGCAGTCTGACAATGGCAGTTCTGTCGTGTGATGGCATGAGCTCGGTTGTGTGATAATATAAGTCCGACCATAAGCCGGAATAACAACAATAAATCATTTATCTATGCAAACAACAAAAAAATATCTTACGCGGCGTTACATTCTGTTCTTCGTGTCAGTGTTTATCAACGCATACGGTATTGCCTTCATCACGAGGGCGCTGCTCGGTACATCGCCTATCACGAGTGTGAACTATGTGCTCAGTATGATCACTCCGCTGACCATGGGACAATGGACCATCCTCATGAATGCCTTTTTCATATTGTGCGATTTGTTGCTCATGACCCGTGAGCAGCTTCGGGCGGAGCTTCGCATGTATCTTCTTCAGATTCCTATAACTCTGTGTTTCGGTACGTTCATCGACATATCCATGAATTCGCTGTCGTGGCTTGCGCCTGATGCCTATTTCTTCAAGTTCATAAGCATGCTTGCCGGATGCGTTATACTTGCCGTAGGAATAACTCTCGAGGTGAAGGCCGACGTGGCAATGGTTGCCGGCGAGTTCTTCGTGAGGGTGCTGGCACGCAAGATAAAGGGTGATTTCGGTTACGTGAAGCTCGGCTTCGACATCGCCAACGTGCTGGTGGCATGCATATTCTCATGGATATTCCTCGACGGTATAAAAGGTGTGCGCGAGGGTACGGTCGCCGCGGCATTGCTTGTCGGCCCGATAGTTCATTTCCTTACGCCTTACACCCGCGTTCTCGACAGCCTGCTGGGCTACTCAGGCAAGGCTGCTGCCAAGGCCATGGCTACCAGCAAGCACATTGTGGTGACCATAGCGCGTGAGCTCGGAAGCGGCGGCCACAGGTTGGGAGAGATGCTTGCCTCGAAGCTCGGTGTGAAGCTCTACGACCGTGAATTCATAAAGATGGCGGCGCGCGACAGTGGCATTAACGAGGATTACATAAAGAAGAACGAGCAGAACATACCTGACTTCTGGCTCAAGTGCATACTCTCTCAGGGTTATGGCTCGCATGCAGGACGCGGATTGTCTGACGACGATGTGCTGTTTCTTGCCGAGAGCAAGATTGTGGATACGCTGGCGGCAAAGGAGCCGTGTGTCATCGTGGGACGTTGTGCCGACTTCGTGTTGAGGGATTTCCGCGGCGTGGTACGCGTGTTCTGTTGCTCAGACGAGCCTACTGCAGTGGAGCGTTGCAGTGAAGAGTACAAGATGGACAGCGTGAAAGCGTTGAACGAGATAAGGCGTACGAACCGCGCAAGAGCCACTCACTACGAGTATTATACAGGTCAGAAGTGGGACGACCCGCATCATTACGACGTTGTTGTGAACACTGCCCGCATATCTCTTGAGGATGCCTGCGACATGATTGTGGGCGTATGCAAGAAGGCAGAACACGAGATAAACGCCACGGCCAAGGCGTCAGGAGCGAAGGCTTGAGCCTGATATGTGGCTGATATGGTGGTTATAAAAAACACTTGAACGATATGATCAGATTTGTTGAAGAAAAGGATGTGCGGCGGATAACCGAGATATACAACCGCTACATCACCGAGGGTGTGGAGACGTTTGAGACAAAGGCGCTCACCGTAGAGCAGATGGCGCAGCGTGTGAAGGACATATCTGCCTCGTGTCCTTACTTCGTTTATGAGGAGAACGGGGTGGTGGAGGGCTACTGCTATGCCCATCCGTGGAAGGAGCGCGCGGCCTTTGCCAACACGGTTGAGACCACGGTGTATGTGGCTCACGGCTCCGGCGGCAGAGGAATAGGCACGTCGCTCATGCAGAGACTCATAGAAGCGTGTCGCGACAAGGGCTGCCGCGTGCTCGTGGCTTGCATCACCGGATGCAACGAACCGAGCATTGCGCTACATAAGAAATTGGGTTTCGTGCAGGCGTCACACTTCCACAACGTGGGCTATAAGTTCGGACGTTGGCTCGACGTGGTGGATCTTGAGATGCAGCTCTACTGACTTTACGCCGTGCTTCTGCCGACGTGAATAAACAGAATGTCCGCGACGGGTATCAGACACACCGTCGCGGACATTCCGTTTTTATGCTTTTATGTGTTTGTTTCTACTTCGCTTCTTCTATCTGCACGCTCAGAATGCCTGCCGCGGCGTCGGCTTTCGGAACGATGTGCAGCCTTAATGCCTCAGCCATGATGTCCTCGCCGGGGTGCACCATGTTGTATTGGTCTTTCAATACACGATATTCGTCGGTGACGTAGATGGGGAACTGCTTCCACTCTCCGTTCTCCTTATACTCCATGGTCCATGACTTCGGCACCTGTACTCCGCCTTTGTCGTCGTACCAGTATACCGAAAGGCTCTGCAGCTTGAGCGGACGTTTGAGCTTCAGTTCCACTGTCTGCTCCTTTCCTTTCTGCGGCCAGCTTGTCCAGCGCGGTATGGATGTGTCGAAGGAATTGGCGGGATAGCCGTTCGTTACCATTGCGAGCACGTCGTCCTGATCGAATGTGTGCGTGGCTGTAACATCGGCGATGTATTCCGGTATGACGGGTATGGATGCCTTTGCCAGCTCGTCGTTGTCGGCCATCCAGACTATCATTGCATCGTCGCCGCGGTTGTCCCATGCGTAGTAGGGCACCATGGTGAGGTTGCCGTTGCCTTCCTCCTGCACCGAGTGTGCCTTAACCGTCACGAAGTCTATGCCTTTGAGCAGTCCGCTGTCGGCCTTTTTCACGCTCGCTCCAGCCTCTGGCGAGAGCACGTAGCTTGCCGGCATTGCCGCGTTATCCACCGCTTCGGCACAATATACGAGCGGTCCGCGTGTGACGCACAGGCGTCCCCTGTCGTCCTTAACCTGCGGCAGCGCCTTGTTGTAACGCACTTCCATGGGCAGGCGCAGCTCCACACGGTCGCCCTGTTTCCATGTGCGGTCGATGGTGACAAATCCTTTTTCAGGCACGGCCTTTACCTCCTCGCCGTTCACGAGCAGCTTCCATTCGGCCGGTCTTGCGTTGACATAAGAGTAGAGCTTGCCCGGAACAAACTGCGTGCCGGCCCATGTCGGGATGCGCAGGTGCATTGCGAACTTCTGTTTTCCGCCTTCGGGATTCACCTCCAGGCGTATTGTCTCGTCGAAGGGATATTCGGTCTGCTGGTTCACACTTACCTTTCCTTTCTTCAACGGAATCACGGTCGATGTGCCGGCATAGAATGTGCAGTATATGTCGTTGTCCGTATAGGCGTACATCATGCCCGGAATCTGCGGTATCAGTCGCGCTATGTTCGACGGGCAGCAGGCTGTGCCGAACCACGGCGAGCGGCCTTTCACGCCCTGGTTGAACGCTGTCCGGCCGTCAGTCTCGAGCGGATTGACGTAGAAGAATTTGTTGCCCTCGAGATTGACACCGGCGAGCACGTTGTTATATAGCGCCACCTCGGCCACGTCGATGTATTTAGCGTCCTTCTCTGCCATGAACATCCGGAAGTTGAACATCACGTTTCCTACGGCAGCGCACGTCTCGTTGTAGGCGTCCTTATTGGGCAGCAGATACTCCGGACCGAAGCCTTCGATGCCGTGCACGGCGCCCAGTCCTCCGGTGATGTGCATTCGTGTGTCAACGATGTTTGCCCAGATGCTGTCGAGTGCGGGGCGCAGCGTCTGGTCGCCTGTCTGTGCCATGACGTCCGCCATGCCCGAATACAGGTATGTGGCGCGTACGGCGTGGCCCACGGCCTTGGTCTGCTGACGCACGGGCAGGTGCTGCTGTGCATAGCTCGGGCTCATCACTCCGTCGCCCTCGGGCTTGTATGTCACTCCACGTATGTCGATGAACCGCTTCGCCATGTTGAGATACAGCGAGTCGCCTGTGGCATGGAACAGCTTGACAAGCGCCAGTTCTATCTCCTCATGTCCCGGTGCCTGGTTCACGGGCTTGCCTCCGTTGTAGTTCGGGTCGCCCTCGAAGAATACGTGGTTGATGTGTCTCGCGCTCTTCTCGGCTATCTTCAGCCACTTGTCTTTGCCCGTGGCCTGATAGTAAGCCACGGCACCCTCGTACATGTGTCCCATGTTGTAGAGCTCGTGGCTGTGCACAACCCATGAGTAAGGCTTGTCGCCCATGCCTCCGCCTCCCCAATGCTCGTGGTTGGCCGACACGCCTGTTATGTGCGCCTCGTACAGATAGCCGTCGTCCTGTTGCGCCCGTCCGATGAGGTCTATTATGCTGTCCATCGTGTGTTCGAGCTTGGCATCTTTCTCTAATGTGAGCAGATAGGCGGCACCTTCCATCACCTTGTACAGGTCGGAAGCCACGAAACGGTGTGGAAACGGCAGTTCGTCCTTCACTCCGTGCAGGTAGTTGCCGGTCTTGCGCAGGTTGTCCATTGCCGGGCGCACCTTGTCGAGGGCGAACGGAACAAGTACTTCTTTCTGTGTCTTGAGGCGTGGAAGCCAGAAGTTGTCCTGCAGCGTGACCTGCTGGAACGGGATGGACTGGAGCACTTCATCGCTTGTCTGCTTGCTTTTAGATGCGCAAGATGAAAGCGCGATAAGTCCCGACAGTGTCCAAATGATAGCTTTTGAGTTCATTATAGGTTATGTTGGTTATTGGTTTATGCTGCGGACAAAGTTACTAAAAAAATCTCCGTCGCCGACCTTTGCCGTATGTTTATGTTATGAATAAAATGTCGGTGTGCGGTGTTTCAGTCCTTTGTCCGTGACGGTTGTGTGATGACGGCTGTCAACTGCCGTCGTATGTACCGTATTTTCCTGCGTGGGATGATAATCATTCTCGCGTGGTATATTGCCCGTTCAGCCGCTTTCGGATCATCGTCGTCAGCGGTTCTGATATAGTGTATAATGCTTTGAATCTGTATAAATATACATTTTTGACAGTAAAAAATCTTGACAAAATATTTTCTCAAAATAGAAAACGGAGCGTGCCGATAATGCCTTTATCAGACGTTATGAATTTTTCTGCGCCCCCGTTTTCTCTTCTCTGCCGGCCGGTTTTTATACGGCAGTCGCGCGAAAAAGGCTTTATCGCGTTGCGAAACGGGCTTTATCAGGGTGTGATATTGGGCATATCGGGGCACGAAATGGCCCATATCAGAGGCTGAAACGGGCCATATCGCAGCGCAGTATGACGGCTATCGGAACGCCGGAAAATGTAAGTAACTGACTGTCAATGCGATGCGCAACCCTCTCAAAACTCGCGAATTTGCGACCGAAGAGACTGTTGCTCGAAAAAACGCGCGTATTTTCGAGTTGACGTGAATATTTATTCATTATGCCATGATGGCTTTTGCATAAATATGCAAGAACGAGATTGGGTTAAGCTATGGCGGTGGTGGCTGTTCGGGCGGCGCACGATGATGTCGCAGTGACGTGGATGGAGTGGGGCGTAAAGCATGAGCGGAAGGGATGAAGAAGGAGGATTGCCGTGACAGAAAGGATATAAAAATAGCGGTGAATGCTCTTTCTTACCCGTCTTTATACGTTGTACATGCCGGAAATATGCCATATACGGCATTTTAAGCCTGTCTGAGCCGTTTGTGCATATATTCCTTATAAACTTCACATTGAATGTCTGAAAAGCCGCGAGAGGCATTATTTCGCATATCATCAGAAAGGCTGTTGATGCGTTGTCTGTGCCATATGGATACACGTATATACGGAAATTAGGGGAAATTTTCTGAAAATTTCCCCTAATTTCCTTTCCTCAGTTCTTTTATGATATCGTCAAAATTGTCTGACCGTACATATCCCGTCATTCTGTTGTTGAGCGCTACCTCGCTCATCAGTCCCAGCCGCACGAGCGACTGTAGGTCGGTTCTTGCCGTCCTGTCTGTCACAGCAAACTGCATGGCAATCTCTTTGGCGGTTATTATGTTGCCGCTGTTCTTGTAGAGATCGTTTATGATGTGTGCTTGTCGCAGGTTGATTCCCTTGATGCCTCTTAGTCCGGTAAGATTGTCGCGTTCTGTTATCTTGCGTTGCAGATAAGTCTTGAGTTCCTCGTAGGCACGCTTCATTGTTATGAGGTTGAATTGTATGAAATACGACAGGTCGTATTCGTCGGCCTCCGTATATAGAAACGCTTTCTCGTATTGTTTCTTGTTGCGGTATATAATTCTCGATATAGACAGATATTCGGTGAGCCAATATCCCTTTTTCATCAGATACCAATAGACCAGCGATCGAGCCGTACGGCCGTTGCCATCGACAAACGGATGGATGAAAGCCAGCATGAAGTGGATGATGATTCCTTTTATGATCGGATGGATAAAGCTGTCGGGATCGTCGTTGTCGGCAAATTGGCAAAGAGCTTCGAGCAGCGTTTCCACCTCGTCGTGTGAAGGTGGTGTGTGGGCTATCTCGCCCGTTATGCCGTCCATCACCACTATGTCGTCGGTCTTGCGCAGGCAGCCTTCATCCTCCTGCCGTTCGAGAGTGCCCGACGATATGTATCTGTGTATTGTGAGAAGTTTATCCACTGAGAATCTGTCCTGCCTGTTTTCAGACAGATAGTTTATGGTTGCGTAGTTGTTGGCAATCATCTGCTGGCTCTTGTCTCTCGGCTTCTGGTTCTTGCGCAGCATCTCTTTTGCCACCTTTCTTGTTGTCGATGCGCCTTCCATCTGGCTTGAGGCGATGGCCTCCTCCATGATTGAGCTGACGAGATAGAAGTTCTTGTCGCTTTCGGGTATCAGACTGCTTGTGCCGAGGTTGCCGCCCATGTTCATGTCGAATTCGTGGAGCAGTGCAAGCATGTGTTCGGTTATGGTGAAGCGGAAGGTGTAGTTGCCGAATCTTACAGACTTTGCATTTGCTGTACGTTGCAGTTTTACAATTTGCCATAAGGCTTTTGCACTCATTCCTTTTGGAGCAAGATATTTCACCTTGTCCCAGTAATAGTATTCGTCGCTGATTCTCTTCAACAGCGGTGTTATGGTATTGTCGAAAATCAGTCTGACGGCTTCCTGTTTGTCTTTAAAGCTGAGTTCGGGTGTCTTCTCAATCATCTGCGGCATTGTTTATGTCGCAAATATATTATTATTTTCGCATAATAACATAAAAATAGGGAAAATTTTCCATAAATTTCCCCTATTTCCCTTATCTGTGATTTTATTTTCTCAATATTCTGAACGGTTTTCCCCGTCATTTCTCCGTGCCCAGACGCTTCATCCATTTGCCTCCCACCATGCAGGCGATGCCTATGGCAATGAACGGCAGACTGAGTATCTGACCCATGTTTATTGGCAGCGCGGCTTCGAAGGGTTCCTGTATCTCCTTGGTGAACTCGATGAGGAAGCGCGCCGTGAAGATGTATGTCAGGCACAGGCCGAAGAAGAATCCCGTGCCCACACGCTGCGGATGGCTGCGGTAGAGACGCCAGCCTATGAACATGAGTACGGCGTATGCCAGTGCCTCATATAGCTGTCCGGGATGGCGGGGCAGCATATCCACCTGCTCGAAGATGAACGCCCATGGCACGTCTGTCGGCTTGCCGATTATCTCGGAGTTCATCAGGTTGCCTATACGGATGAAGAACGCCGTGGCAGGTGTGGCTATCGCTATGTTGTCGAGCACGCGCCAGATGTTCAGCTTGGTCCTTCTTACATAGAGCCAGAGGGCTATCATCAGTCCGAATGTGCCGCCGTGCGACGCCAGACCGCGGTAGCCTGTGAAGTGCCAGTCGCTGTTTCCGGTGAACTCGATGGGCAGGAACATCTCTACGAAGTGTTTCCACGAGGAGAGATATACGTCGGGCTGATAGAACAGACAGTGCCCAAGGCGTGCTCCGACGAGTATTCCGATGAAGCAGTAGAGGAACAGCGGGTCGAACAGTTCGTCCTTTATCTTCTGTTCCTTATACAGCCTTCTTACTATGAGATAGGCCAGGACAAGTCCGATGAGCCAGCAGAGCGAATACCAGTGCATGGCGAAGCTGCCTATGCGGAGCGCCGTGTCGTCCGGGTTCCACAGTATGTATGATAGGTTTGCGTTCATAAGTTGCTGTTTGTGTGGTTGGTTTTCTTGTGTTCAGTCTGCGTGAGGCTCACGGCCTTGCGTATGCTGCGGTTGTGTGGATGTTCAGACGTTGAAGCGGAAGTGCATTATGTCGCCGTCCTGTACTTCGTAGTCCTTGCCCTCGATGGCAAGCTTTCCGGCCTCACGCACAGCTGCTTCCGAACCATATTTTATGTAGTCCTCGTACTTGATTACCTCTGCACGGATGAATCCTTTCTCGAAGTCGGTGTGTATCACTCCGGCACACTGCGGAGCCTTCCAGCCCTTGTGATAGGTCCATGCCTTCACCTCCATCTCGCCAGCGGTGATGAATGTCTCGAGATTGAGCAGCGCGTAGGCTTTCTTTATCAGACAGTTCACGCCGCTCTCCTCCAGTCCGAGCTCCTCGAGGAACATCTGCTTGTCCTCGTAGGTGTCGAGTCCGGCGATGTCCTCCTCGGTCTTTGCGGCTATGACGAGCATCTCGGCGCCTTCTGCCTTTGCCACCTCAGCCACGGCGTCAGAATATTTGTTGCCGGTCTTCGCGCTTGCTTCGTCCACGTTGCACACGTAGAGCACCGGCTTGGCGGTGAGCAGGAACAGGTCGTGAGCGACCTTAAGCTCCTCCTTGCTCTCGAAAGTCACGGTGCGGGCATTGAGTCCTTTGTCGAGTGCAGCCTTGTAAGCCTCGAGCACACCGACGGCTATCTTGGCGTCCTTGTTGCCTCCTACCGATGCCACTTTCTGCTGTTTTGCGAGCTGGCTCTCTACTGTCTCGAGGTCCTTGAGCTGCAGCTCGGTGTCTATTATCTCCTTGTCTTCCAGCGGGTTTACTGCGGCACCGCCCTCGCGCACGATGTTGTCGTCGTCGAAGCAGCGCAGCACATGTATTATGGCGTCGGTCTCACGTATGTTGCCCAGGAACTTGTTGCCCAGTCCTTCGCCCTTGCTTGCGCCCTTCACCAGTCCGGCTATGTCCACAATCTCGCATGTAGCGGGCACTATGCGTCCCGGATGTACTATCTCGGCGAGGCGTGTGAGCCTCTCGTCGGGCACTGTTATCACGCCCACATTGGGCTCGATGGTGCAGAAAGGAAAGTTGGCTGCCTGTGCCTTAGCGTTCGACAGACAGTTGAAAAGAGTCGATTTGCCAACATTAGGCAATCCGACGATACCACATTTTAATGACATTTCTTAAATACGTATTTAATTGAATTCGGCTGCGAAGTTACTACTTTTTTCTGATATGGGGGCAAAGGCGCGTGCTAATAATGCGTGAAATTGTTGTTGCAGTGATGTTTACGGATGCGCAATAAGGGCTTATGCGTGTTGTTGTATGGCCGAGTTTGCGGTGTCGAGCATGCGGCGCATCGTGCAGATGTCGGCCTCCACCTCGCCGAGCATTATGTAGCGGTCACGGTTGTTTTCAAGGTTTTGCAGTATGGCTTCGGCCTTCTGGCGGTCGTGCTCCAGAAATAGCGCCACGGCGCAGAGCAGACGCGGTTTGGACGAGGAGTATGACGAGGTGTGGCGGATGTATGCACGCAGGCTGTCGGTGAGCAGTCGGTCGGCTTCGTCGTTGCGGCCGAGCATGAGCGATGTGAACGCAATCTCGCAGTCTATCTCCTTGTCGTACATGTCGGGCAGGGTGGGGCGGCGGTCGCGTATGGCCATGAGCATGTCGTGGGCACGGGTGTAATCGCCTTTGTCTATCTCGCTTGCTATGGCCATCATGTCCGTGACGGCGTTCATCAGACCGTATCCGCTGTCGTGGCTGAGCCCTTCGAACCATGACTGCGGAAAGTCTTTCGGCCGCAAGCCGTTTTGACATAGGGCGTGCACACGCAGTTGCAGGACGAAGTGGCGGCGCACTTCAGGCTCGCGGAGCATTAGGCGTATGTTGCCCGCGTCGTTGCACATGCCGTTTATTTTCAGCGGTATGCCGTTGAGAAGTGCAGTCCACAGACCGGTAAGGGCTGTGAAAAGTGTGAGCAGGAAAAGGAAAATGCCGCCGTCGTGCAGGTGTATGAAAAAGAGCGTGGCGGCCACGGCGGTGAGCAGTATGTTGGCAGCTACGCCTGCGGCATTGTATATCACGAACGGCACACTTACGGCGTCGCCGTCCGGCGGCAGCATGATGCACTGTCCGCCCGTGCCGGGTATGTTGAAGCGGCGCACTATGAGGCGGCCGTCGCGGCGCAGTAGCGTGAGGGTGAATATCCTGAACGATACGAAGCGATAGCCCGTGAGAAGCCCTCCCACGAGGTGTCCACCCTCATGAACTATTATCTGCAAGGTGAAGGCTATGGCGAGTGCAGCTAACGACAACAGGCAGTTGACTATGACGGGCATGAATCCTTTGTCGGCCAGAGATTTGAGAAACTGCATCGGACTGATGTCGGTGAACAGCACACAGCCTATCATCACCAGCATTATACCTGCCAGCGAGCCTATGATAATGGCTTTCAGAAGATGGAATATCTTTTTCATGTAGGATCATTGCTTGCTAAACTCGTAGCTTTCAGAGTATAGGGCGCCTTTTATGAATCTTATTCTTGATTGTAATCCGTGATAATCGTAGATGTAAATATTATTTCCGTCTATTTCGTAATTGTATGAATCGGTGTATGTACCATCGTAGTCTTTTAATATGGAATCTACAGTTCCGTTTTTGTAGAAGACATACATTTGTGAATTCTTAGCATGATAGTTATCATCTATGTTGCCCCATGTCCCCAAAAGATCATCCATCGTAAACGATGATTTCAACTTATTTGCCACTTCTGCCACTGGCACACTGAGTATCTGACTTTTGCCGATAAGCATTCCATCTACGGTGACGCTGATGAAGAACGGCATATTTCCGGTGTCCGCCTTGCTGAATGTGTCGGCATCACCAACTGTGAGCTGTAACACTCCGAAGTCGTTGCTTGTGGCCTGCTGTGTGCCGCTGAAGAGAATGTTGTCTTTCGAATCGGTTATCTCTACGCGTGCGTTCACAGTAACATTAGCGCGCGGTTCGCCCGTAGCGGTGTTGAGTAGAGACACTTGGTAGCCTATTTGTGCAGAGCCCATGGTGGGGATGCATGAGAGGATGATGGCAAATGTGATGATTTTGATGTATGCGTGCATTGTTCCAAGATTTTATTATTGTTTGTATAATGTGAATTTTTCTGTTGACGGTGGATTAATACAGGTCATGCTTGTACTGCCGTATCCTGTGACTTTTAGCGCTTTCACTGTGTTGTCATTGAACGACATGGCAATGTATCCGGTTTGAGGATAATTGAGTTTATATGTGAAATTGGTTGTTGTTCCTCCCGATGCGAATGTACCACTATTATCAGAGAAAGTATAGGTGACATTCTCACCGTTCTCCGTTCCGGTCCATGTGCCTGTGATGTCGGTAAGGAATATTCCTGTGAGCACTGCTCCGTGGTTGTGGAATACAGGGTCTCGTGCCGGCACAGGAATGTAAGGTCCTGCAATGGCGAGCGTACTGTCGTTGCGGGCGCTTCCGCTGAAAGGCATGCCGGAGAGGTAAGTCACCGCACCGTTGCTTTGTCCGAACACTGCCGGTTGCAGTTGCATATCGCTCATTAATGTTGCTTTATCTGCTTGTATTGTGTATCCGTCGTAGTGGAATATGGGGCGTACCACGATCTCAGTCTCAGCAGGTATTTCTGATTGTTGTAGCACAAGGCATGTATCTATGCCTTGTATGCTGTCGGTATTCTCGATGATACGGCCTACAAATACACTGTCTATGGGATTGTTTTCAGTGTCGGTCACTTGGAAACCTGTATCAAGTGACTTCACTATTTTTTCCTTCGATTTCGTTGCCATGCTCACTTCCACTTCCTTTTTGTTGTTGGGCATTTTCACAGCCCGGCTCTCGTAGTATTGCGGGAAGAGGTGGATGGGGGTTTTGAAGAAATTGTTGCTGAAACGCAGAATCTCGGTCTCGCTTTCGTTTCCGTATGCGAGATTTATGTGGTAGAGTGTCAAGGCGGCGTCAAGTTTAAGAGATGCCTCGAGCTTTGCCATACCGTAAAGCTCGCTGCTATACCCGCTGGAGGATATTTTGGAAAGCACACCCATGCCCAACTTGCCGTTTATGGCTGGACCGAGCTTTATCTTTGCCCTTGCTCCGGCAATGGAATTGAGTATCCGCATGTCGAATGTTATCATCGGTCCGGCAGCCAGCTCACCGCTTGCCACCACCTCTGAGCGTGCTGTCATTGTGGTACTGTCACCGTTTTCCCACGGCAACGGTGTGACGCTTTGCTCATCGGGCTGTCCGCGTCTGCGGTGCCAAACATAACGGATGCGAGAATTGCGTGACAGCTCTGTGTTGAATTTGAATTCCCCTTTAACCGAGGCGAACAGATTCAATTCTATTTCCGGCCAGAATACCAAAGCCACGCTGCTCAGAGGAATGGTTACAGGTTTTTGTCCCTCAGCCTCGAATTTCATGTCAGGATCGTTAATCTCAGTGTTTATTCCGATGGAAAGGTCGACTGTCGCATCGAAGTCATAGTATCCTGCCAACGGCTTTACCACGGCTTTACCGTGCACGGCGGTACTGCCTTTCGCGGACAGTTTGCCTGACGATCCCAAGCTTATTGTCCCGCTTATGCTGTGTGACGTCTCTATGGGAACACGGCTGGCGGCTCGTGCCTGTCCGTCAGTTCCGAGTGCTCCGGCATAGAAGAACTTTGAAAATATGTCTCCAAGCTCTACCTGACTTACGCTGACTGTATGGTCTCCGCCTCCGGTTACGCCTGTGACTCTGGCTGCAAGACCCACCGGAAACAGCCTGTCCATAGCTCCGTAGAACAGCAGTTCGCCTTCCTTAGGAAGACGGTCATGAGGCGTTTCCGGCTTATAATGTATTATATTCCCGTCGAAATCGGAAATCCAGATGCTGTCAGCGGTAATCTGTCTGACACCTTCCCGGAACTCCATGGTGTTCCTGCTTCCGAACGCAACGCTGTCAATCTCGTTCACCGGGACAACAAGCGCGGTGTCTGCTGTGTGGAAAACCTGACTCACCGGTCTGTCGTGCATCACGCTGTCGGCATCGTAACACGACATGACGATGCTGTCTATCTCGCTTGTGAAGAACAGATTGACCTCACCGGTGTTTCTGAATACCAGCACCTGTTCGTCGTCGCTCTGTGCTTTTGCCGGCTGTGTCATCGCTGCGGCGAGTATGATCAGAAGTATTATTATCCTTGTCATGGCTTTCTTATTTTAATGGATTCCCCTCCCACGCTTATGATAAACACCTGTTGGTCTATCTCCGAGAGGTTAATGGATATGACGTTTACTCCGGCGTTTCTTTTCCTGACGTCCAGTTCCTTTCCGTCCACAGTGTAGCATCTTACATCTGTCTCAGGTTTGGGAAGCCTTATATAGGCTTTTTCTCCGTCCATAGTCACACCTGCATTGCGCATGCTTTCCACCGACCCTATGTCAGTGCCCGATGAAGAGGTGAATGTGTATTTGCTCACATTGCTTATTTGCAGACGCTCTGTGGCTATGTTCATTACTGTGCCGTCGAATGTTATCTTAGGCATTTCATTGACCGGAACGGTCAGCGTGGCTCCGTTTTTGAGAATGACTACGAGGCATTCGCTTTCTACAGCCGTTGCACGGCTGTGTACTGTGAGGAGCACTGCAAGGATGATGAGTAGTGTTTTCATATTTTGTGTATGTTATGATTTACTGCTTGTTCCCGAAACCGAAGTCGTCAAAATAGAACCGTGTCCCGACTCTTCTTATAGTAATGATTTTGCCGTCTGAATCGTAACCGCTTGTCAAGTAGCAATATATAGTGTTGCCGTCTATCTCGTATAGATAATCATCAGAATACAATATTTCACCTTGATAATCTCCATACGAATAAGTCATGGTCATGTCTTTATTAAATATGAAAATGTAATTTGTTTCTTCATCGGGAGCTTTAAATACCCAAGTCCCGACCAGCTCGTCAAGTGAAAAAGTTGATTTCACCTTGTTTGCCACCTCTGCCACGGGGACGCTGAGTATCTGGCTCTTGCCTATGAGCAGTCCGTCGACAGTCACACTGATGAAGAACGGCATCTTGCCGGTGTCAGCCTTGCTGAACGTTTCTGCATCGCCCACGGTGAGCTGGAGCACCCCGAAGTCGTTGCTTGTGGCTTTCTGTGTTCCGCTGAAGATGATGTTGTCCTGCGAGTCTGTTATCTCCACTTTGGCGTTCACGGTGGTGTTGGCGCGCGGCTCGCCGGTCGCTGTGTTGAGCAAAGACACCTGATAGCCTACCTGTGCTGCCGCTGCGCCCGCTATCATGGTGGTGATAAATGATAATAATAACGGTTTTAAGTTCATGTTAATTTTATTTTATGTTTGATATTCTCATAATGTTATTCCATTTCCTATGCCTTGTGGCGCAAGCTGGCTCAATGTGCCTCGAGCCAGTTTGCGCCCCATCCGCAGTCTGCCACGAGCGGAACGTTGAGAGGGTAGGCGTTCTGCATCTCCTCAAGGACGATGCGCTGCACCTTCTCTTTTTCTTCCGGAATGACGCTGAAGTTGAGTTCGTCGTGCACCTGGAGTATCATTTTCGACTTTATTCCTTCGGCTTTGAACCGGCGGCTGATGCGCACCATGGCTATCTTTATGATGTCTGCGGCCGAGCCTTGTATCGGGGCGTTGATGGCGTTGCGCTCGGCGAAGTTGCGCACGGTGGCGTTGTGTGAATTGATGTCGGGCAGATAGCGGCGGCGGTGGAAGAATGTCTCGGCGTAGCCTTTGGCGCGTGCGGTCTCCTTACACTTCTCCATATACTCAGCCACTTTGGGGAACGAGGCGAAATAGTCGTCGATGAGCTGCGACGCTTCCGCACGGCTTATGTCCAGACGCTCGGCAAGTCCGAAGACGGTTATGCCGTAGATGATGCCGAAGTTGGCGCGCTTGGCTTTGGTTCGCTGGTCGCGTGTCACGTCGGCAATGTCTTCCTTGTATATTCTCGCGGCGGTTGCGGCGTGTATGTCGTGACCCTGACGGAACGCCTCCGCCATGTGCTCGTCGCCGCTCAGATGGGCCATGACGCGCAGCTCTATCTGCGAATAGTCGGCAGAGAAGAACAGGCAGCCTTCCTCGGGGATGAAACAGCGGCGTATCTCCTTGCCGTCCTCGCCGCGCACAGGTATGTTCTGCAGGTTGGGATCGCTCGAGGAGAGGCGTCCGGTGGACGTAACTGCCTGGTTGAACGACGTGTGTATGTGTCCGGTGCGCTTGTTTATCAGTTTAGGGAGCGCGTCAACGTATGTTCCGAGCAGTTTTTTCAGTCCGCGGTGGGCGAGTATGTCGTCCACGATAGGGTTCTTGTGGCGCAGCTGTTGCAGCACCTCCTCCGACGTGACATACTGTCCGGTCTTAGTCTTCTTGGGTTTATCGACAATCTTCATCTTGCCGAACAGAATCTCGCCCACCTGCTTTGGTGAGGCGATGTTGAACTGTTCGCCCGCCGCCTCGTATATCTGTGCCTCAAGCTGGTGCATGCGTGAGGTGAGGATTGACGACGTATCGGCGAGCGACGCAGTGTCGATGCGCACGCCGTTGAGTTCCATCTCGGCGAGCACGGGCATGAGAGGCATCTCTATCTCGTAGAACAACTGTTCTGCGCCGGTCTCCTTCAGTTTGGGGAGCAGCACGTTGTAGAGCCGGAGTGTGACGTCGGCGTCCTCGGCGGCATACTCATACACCTCGCTTGGGAGAAGGTCGCGCATGTTGCGTTGGTTCTTTCCGCGTTCACCGATGAGCTGCTCTATGTGGATGGTGCGGTAGTTGAGGAGAGTCTCAGCCATGTAGTCCATGTTGTGGCGCAGTTCGGGTTGGATGAGGTAGTGGGCAATCATGGTGTCGAACATCGGTCCGGCAAGATGAACGTCATATTTGTAGAGCACCTCGAGATCGTACTTCAGATTCTGTCCTATTTTCAGAATTTCGGGGTTCTCATACAGAGGTTTAAATATGTTTACAATTTTTTGCGCTTCTTCACGATTGGCGGGCACAGCCACGTAATAAGCCTTTTTTTCCTCGGCGGAGAAGCTCAAACCCACTAATTCGGCGTCGATCGGACTCGTTGACGTCGTCTCCGTGTCTAGACTGAGAATTTTTTTTGTCAAAAAAAAGTCAAGAATTTTTCGCGCATCATCCTCATTCTCAATGAGATAGTATTCGTGAGGCGTCGTCTGAAGTGTCTCAAAACTCGCGTTTTCTGAGCTTTCCGACTCGTCGGTCGGAATTTCTGCAAAGAAATCGAGTTGTTGATTAGTGGTTTTTTGCTTATTTTTTGATTTGTTAAGAAGTTTGTCTGCGAGCGTCTTAAACTCGAGTTCGTTGAATATTTCGCGCAGTTTCTGCTCGTCGGGTTCGGCGAGCTTCATGCTGTCGAGGTCGAGCTCGATCGGAGCATCGGTTCGGATAGTGGCGAGAAATTTCGACATGCGTATGTCGTCGGTGGCTGCCTCCACTTTCTCGCGCAGCTTGCCTTTGATGTCGGAAGTGTGGTTGAGCATGTTCTCCACGTCGCCGAACTGGTCTATGAGTTTCGCTGCTGTTTTCTCACCCACGCCCGGACATCCCGGGAAGTTGTCGGCCGAGTCGCCCATGAGAGCCAGAAGGTCGATGACCTGGAGTGGGGAGCTGATGGCATATTTCTTGCAAACCTCCGCCGGTCCCATCTTCTCGTAGCCGCCTCCGTGGCGCGGACGGAAGATGAACACGTTGTCGTGCACGAGCTGTCCGTAGTCTTTGTCGGGCGTGAGCATGTAGGTCTCCACACCCTCGGCGCCCGCTTTGGTGGCGAGTGTGCCTATGACGTCGTCGGCCTCGAAGCCGTCTGCCTGCACGGCAGGTATGTGCATGGCGGCAATGATGTCCTTTATTATGGGAACCGATCGCCGTATGTCTTCAGGCGTCTCCTCGCGTTGGGCCTTGTATTGCGGGAAAGCCTCGTCGCGGAATGTCTTGCCGTGGTCGAAGGCTACGGCCATGTGGGTGGGCTGTTCCTTGGTGAGTATCTCGTTGAGTGTATTTACGAAGCCCATGACGGCCGATGTATTGAATCCTTTGGAGTTGATGCGCGGGTTTCTGATAAGCGCGTAATAGGAGCGGTATATCAACGCATAGGCATCAATTAGAAATAGTTTGTCCATATATGTTGCTGTTTATTTTAAGGATGCGCGGCATACCTCTGCATGACAGTTGATTGTGCCGGCGGTCGCGGCATAAGGGCAAATTATCGGTGTCGTGCGGTCAAGGTGGTAGCCTCGCGGTTGCTTTTTGCCGTAAAATTACTAAAAATATGGTACTAATACCGATAAATTCATTAATTTTGTGTCAAATTTTGGATTAGTATGGATTACCTGTCAGTCATAAAACAACCGGTACAGGCAGAACTGGCCGATTTCATTGAACTTTTCAACCGTTCGCTAACCCACGAGGACGGCATGCTCGGTAGTGCGCTCGAACACATCAGACGGCGCGCCGGAAAGCGCATGCGCCCTATGCTGATATTGCTCATGGCTAAGGCGTTCGGCCACGTGACCGACGCGACGCAGAACGCTGCGGTGGGTCTGGAGCTGCTGCATACGGCCTCGCTCGTGCACGACGACGTGGTGGACGAGAGCAGCGAGCGGCGCGGACAGGCTTCGGTGAACGCCACTTATGATAATAAGGTGGCTGTGCTGGTGGGCGACTACATACTCTCGACGGCGCTGCTTCACGTGTCGTTCACCCATTCGGAGGACATCGTGCGCTATCTTGCCGAGCTGGGACGCACGCTTTCTGACGGTGAGATATTGCAGTTGTCGAACATCGGTCGCCACGAGATTTCGGAGGAGGTTTATTTCGAGGTGATACGCCAGAAGACTGCCGCACTGTTCGAGGCATGCGCTGGAATAGGCGTGCTGTCGGCAGGAGTGACGGGCGAGGATTTTGAAAACGCACGCACGTTCGGCCGTCATCTCGGTATAATATTCCAGATAAGGGACGATATTTTCGACTATTACGACTCGCCGGAGATAGGCAAACCCACGGGCAACGACATGCTGGAGGGCAAGCTGACCCTGCCTGCCATATACGCAGTGAACAGCAGCGGCGACAGCAGGATGCTGGAGCTGGCCTACAAGGTGAAGGAACGCACCGTGACACAGGAGGAGATAGACGCTCTCGTGGAATATACAAAGAGTCACGGAGGCATAGAATATGCGGAGCGCAGAATGGAGGAATTGCGCCGCAAATGTATGTCGTATATCGAGAATAATGTGACTGACGCGGAGATAAAGAGCGCGCTTACGGCCTATCTTGACTTTGTGATAGAGCGCACGAAATAATAAAGCGAAGGCCGCAGACTACGGAAATCCTGAATCACGACGATGTGTTTCAGGATTGTTTTTTATCCGTTGTCTGCGGCTTTTTTATTTTGTCTGATTTGAGACCGCTTTAAACCGGTTCGTGATAAAGCCCTGACCGTGTTGCGAAAGAGCCCGTATCAGGCTCCGAAATGGCCCATATCATCGTGTGAAACGGCCTATATCAGCATATGAAACGGCCCGTTTCAGAAGCCGGAATAGTGCATATTGAAACGGGCCGGATATGATACTGGAACATGTGGTAGAGATAACGGCAATATCGTATTTTTACGGCCGTCTGTCAGACCCACATTGTTTGTCCGATAGGTTTAGAAGAACTTGGTCTCTTCGCCCACAATCTCGCTCAGCAGCAGGTTTGCCAGACGGCTTGTGCCGAGGCGGAACCACTTGTTGGTGAGCCATTTCTCGCCGAGAACTTCTTTCACGATGGTGTAGTAGATTACGGCATCCATCACCGTATTTATGCCTCCGGCAGGCTTGAATCCTATCTGTATGCCAGTCTCGTCGTAGTATTCCTTAATGGCCTGGCACATCACGTATGCAGCCTCAGGCGTGGCAGATATTTTCTCTTTGCCGGTGGATGTCTTGATGTAGTCGGCTCCGGCGTACATGGCAAGGATGGAAGCCTTCTTTATGTTGGCTGCCGTGCCGAGGTCGCCCGTCTCGAGTATCACCTTCATGGCGTGCTCGCCGCACACCTGTTTCAGCTCGTTTATCTCGTCGCTCACGCCCTCGTAATCGCCGCTGAGGAACTTGCCCACAGGCATCACGATGTCTATCTCGGTGGCGCCGTCCTTTATTGCCAGTGCTGTCTCGGCAACCTTGACCTCGAGCAGTGCCTGTGATGACGGGAAACTGCCTGAGACGCATGCAATCTCAACGCCGTCAACCTCGAGCGACTGGCTCACGATGCTGGCGAAACATGGATATACGCATATCGTTGCGACATGGTGCAGGTCGGGATATTGGTTGTCGAACTCGTTCACGCGCTCGGTGAATGCCAGTACGCTGGTGTCGGAATCGGTGGTCTTGAGCGTTGTCAGCTCTATGCTTCCCATGAGAAAGCGTTTCACCTCCGGGGTATCGTTCTCGTGCACTTTCTCGGCTATCAGAGTGCGTACAGCCTCTTTTACGGCTGCGTCGTCGATGTCGAGGTTGTATTTATTCAAAGCCTCTTCGTACTTGCTTTGTTTCGGAGCGTCATGATGATGATGCTCGCAGGTTGTGTTTGTTGTAGCCATATTGTATTGATATTTAGTGTTTTACTATATCGTGGGGTATGTGTATAACCGTCTCGGGCGCAAACGGTTGTGCTGTTCCGCGCTGTGGCGGCATGTGTTCTGACTCGGGTCAGAGCTTCGGATTGTTGCGGTGGCGGTCCTTGTCGCGCCGTGTCTTTTTCTCGATGTTGCGGCGCAGTTCCTCGGTGAGGTCTATGCCTGTCTGATTGGCTATGCATAGGAGCACCCAAAGCACGTCTGCCATCTCGTCGCCGAGCGAGTCTTTCTCTCCCTCCTTGAAGCTCTGGTCACCATATTTGCGCGCCATTATGCGTGCCACTTCGCCCACTTCCTCGGTCAGTACTGCCATATTGGTGAGCTCGCTGAAGTAGCGCACGCCGTAGTTGTGAATCCATTCATCTACAAGCTGTTGTGCCTCGCGCAGGGTTATGTCGTTGTCTGTCATATATCGTTCGTTTTTTGTTTCGATGGAATCGTGTTATTATGCGCTTTTATTCGCGGTGACGGGTGTCCATGCAGATGGTCACCGGGCCGTCGTTGAGCAGTTCCACCTTCATGTCGGCGCCAAATTCGCCTGTGCCGACGGGCTTTCCTATGGCCTCGCTCAGACGTTTGCAGAACTCCTCGTAGAGCGGAATGGCTATGGAGTGGGGCGCGGCGTGTATCCACGACGGGCGGTTGCCCTTCTTGTATGACGCCAGAAGCGTGAATTGACTTATCACGAGTATCTCGCCGTCGATGGCTGTTATGGGCAGGTTCATCACGCCCTGTTCGTCGTCGAATATGCGCAGTGCGGCGGTCTTTTTGACGAGCCATTCCATGTCTTCGCGCGTATCGTCGTCGGCAATGCCGAGAAGTATGAGGAATCCGCGGCCTATAGCCGACTTTACTTCCCCGTTTATCGTTACTGAAGCGTGGCTGACACGCTGTATTACTATCTTCATTTATGTGTTGTGTATGTGGCGCGCGTCGCGCGTATGTATCGTTTATAAGGTATTTTCAGGCTGATTGGAGACTGTTTTTCCTGTTTCCGCCTGTATGAATATCTGTTATGCAAAGATAGTGGAAAATGGGTGCAATTCAAAATAAAAAAGCTTTTTTGTTATTGTATGGGGCGTGTGGCGGGGATTGTGCGGGTAAAGGATTATTGCGGATGCGGATTCTTTGGGAGGATAGGATTGGGGCGTTGGCGGTGATTATTTTGTTTTGACGACGCGATGGGTGGTTTTATTGGGATTTAATAGCACGATCGTGCGTATTCATCGGCTTGAATATTTGCGGTGAAAACGTCTTGTTTTTCATGCCGGAAGATATGTCCGACAGGAGTGTTTTATTGCATTGTGTGGTGCGAAAAGGGCCTTATTTAGCATCGTATCTTATGCTTCTATGTAGAATATGTGGCATGTATGCCGTTTTTATATTGTTCTTGTGGTGATATTATGAGTGGATAGGGTGTTGATTGTGTCAGCTGTTTTATGACATCATGCAATGATTGTGAACGGTGTTTTATATGATTGTGAACTGTTTATATCTGTCGCAGCAGCTATATTTTGAGGTAGAAGAAAATCGGTGGGGATGAAAATAATGTTCAGCGATTTAAAGGCGACTGAACGTTTTACGTGAATCATAATTCAGCCATGGATACATCTCTATGACAACGGTTGCTGCGCTCCCGGATCAGCGGTGTTTTCTTCAGTCGGGATGAGCCGATTTCTTCAGCCGGTATGTGGCGATATAGACAACTTTCAATTTGTAACCGGTTTTCGTCTTTTCTGCCCCGGTTTCCCGATATACCCCGAAAAATAAGCGCGTATTTGCTGACAGACTTTTTTTCGGGCGCAAATACGCGAAAAATAAGAGGTTTTTATAAAATATTGGATATCAATGATTTATATTTAAGGGATATTTTCTCGTTTTCCAAAAAGCACCATTTCGGCTTGTGAAATAGGCCATTTCGGAGGCTAAAAAGCACCATATTGCACCCTAAAATGGGCTATTTCAGACTGCGAAATGGGCAATATCAGAACGCAAGACGAGCTTTTCCGGACTATGATATGGGGTATATCAGAAGGCAATATGGGTAGAAACAGCCTTTATAAGGCTTGTTTTAACAGTCATTTACATCTCTTTCGCGAAAATATTTTGTCAAAATTTAGTCAAGAAAAATTGTAAGTATATTGCCCGGTTTTCCCCTTTAAACGCAGATATCGGGTGTCAGTAAAGGTAAGGAAAATATATGCCTTGTCTGCGTTGATGATTTATCGGTTGCGGCGATAATGATTTATCGTGAAGTGATATGAATATTCTGTCCCGAATAATACCGCTTTGCGCAATCAGGATGTATTCCGATATGCTATGATATTGGGTGAATAAAACAAACTTGCCGTTAATTTCTACTGTTCACGAATCTGCACGGGGTTACGGGCAAAAGGTTCTTTCTTTTCAGAATTGCGATGTCGTTTGGATATCCCTAATGATTCTCCTCAGCCCTTGTATTTGCTGTATTAATCACGTGTCTTGGCTTATAATCAATCTTGAATGTAATATGTCAAAGGCTGTGCGTTTGCGTGTGACGCCATATTTGCTGCTTTGTGGGCGTGAATATGTCTGATGGGGAGAAATACGTTTAGACGGCATTAAATGGCGCGAAGTGGGGCTTGGAACGCGTGTGCTTGTTTATTGCTTTGCAAAATGGTGCTTATGAGCTTATGGAATGGGCTTTATTGGGATATGATATGGACTATATCAGTGTGTGATACGGGCTTTAAGGGTTTGTGAAATAGCTTTTATAGGCTTGTGAAATAGCTTTTTATTTGTTGGCGAAGAGTCCTTTATTAGTTAGTAAGATGCCTCTTATAATTTAGCAAAGTGAGCCTTATTAGTTAGCAAGGTGCCCCTTATAATTTAGCGAAGTGTCCCTTATCAGTTTGCGGAATAGTCTTTATCGATATATGATACGGGTTTTGCCATGGGATGATATTGGTTGTTTTTGGGTGTTATATGGTGCTTTTTGCGGGTCGAAAAAGCCCGTTTCTGAGGGTGAAACGGGCTTTATTATGAGGTTGAGAAGCGGTATTTTCGATGCGGTATGATATAAACAGTTAGCTATCAGTGCTTTAGCTGTCTGATAGTGCCTTTTTAGTGCTGGTGACAGGGCTGCGTGTTGCCTGTGTATGCACGTATTCCGGGAGTTTTTGTTCTTGTGTCTCCTTTGTTTTGTCCGGCGTTTTATTGCGGCGTAAACGTCGTCATTTGGCACTGTCGAAATGCTGTCTGATAACCTCGGCACGCGCTTTTCCCACTACTTCGGCAATGTCCTCGAGACTGGCTTCGCGTATGCGTTTTACGCTCTTGAAGTGGCGCAGCAGTGCCTCTGCGCTCTTCGGACCGATGCCGTTTATGTTGTCGAGCTCGCTATGTAGGGCGTGGCGTGAGCGTTTGTCGCGGTGGAAGGTGATGGCGTAGCGGTGAACCTCGTCCTGAATTTTCGTTAGAGCGTGGAAAAGTTCGCTGTCTGTCTTCAGCGCCACCACTTGCGGCGGGAAGCCGTAGAGCAGTTCGTTGGTGCGGTGACGGTCGTCTTTGGCGAGTCCGGCGATGGGGATGGAGAGTCCAAGCTCGTCCTCCACAACCTTGCGCACAACCTCCATCTGACCGCGTCCGCCATCGGTTATTATGAGGTCGGGCAGGGGTTCGCCTTCCTCGCTCATACGTCCGTATCGGCGACGCACCACTTCTTGCATCGAAGCGTAATCGTCAGGTCCTACGACGGTGCGTATATTGTACTTGCGATAGTCTTTTTTCGATGGTTTCATACCCTTGAAAACCACGCATCCGGCCACGGCGTCGGTGCCTGATATGTTGGAGTTGTCGAAACATTCTATGTGGTATGGCAGCTTCTCCATATGTAGTTTTTGCTGCAATTCCTTCATCAGACGGGTCTGTTTTTGCTCCGGATTGAGCTTTTCGGCCTGTTTCAGACGGTCGAATTTGTATTGTTTGCAGTTCATTTCAGACAGTTCGAGCAGGTGTCTTTTGTCTCCGCGCTGCGGAACTATGAACGCTGCCTCGCGCAGTTTCCAGCTCATCTCAAACGGTACTATTATCTCCGTGGCCTTGCTTCCGAACCGTTCGCGTATCTCCGGAATGGCGGTAATGAGCAGATCTTCGTCGGTCTCGTCGAGCTTTCGTTTATATTCGAAGGTAAAACTCTGGTTTATTGCACCGTTCTTTACGTGTATGAAGTTGATGAAAGCGTTGCGGCGGTTGTCGTCGTCGGCTATGCTGAACACGTCGATATCCGTTATTGTGTGGCTCACGACCTCGCTTTTGGCGCAGAAATTCTCTATAAGCACGTATTTCTGTTTTAATGCTTCGGCCTCTTCAAACTTCATTTCGGCGGCTTTTTGCATCATTTCGTCGTATATGGCGCGGCTTATTTCGCGTGTATTGCCCTTCAGAATCTCTTTTGCCTGATTTATGTTGGCGCGATAGTCTTCCCACGTCTGGCAGCCTATGCAGGGCGCGTTGCAGTTGTGTATGTGGTACTCCAGACACGGTTTATACTTGTTTTGCTCTATTCCTTCCTTTGTTATCGGCATACGGCATGTGCGTGGTTTGTACAGCTTCTTTATAAGGTCGAGTATCGCATACATGCTTGCCAGATGGCTGTACGGACCGTAATATGTGCCGAATTTGCGGTTTATCTGTCGTGTCTTGAATATGCGCGGCAGATATTCGTTGGTTATGCATATGCTGGGGTAGGTCTTTCCGTCTTTCAGCAGAACGTTGTAGCGTGGGCTGTATTTCTTTATCAGACTGTTCTCGAGAAGCAGAGCGTCCTCCTCTGTGTTCACCACAGTGTAGCTGATGTCGCGTATCTTCGAGACAAGCACCTTTGTTTTGAAACGGTCAACCTCCTTGTGGAAGTAGGAGGACACACGCTTCTTCAGACTCTTTGCCTTTCCTACGTATATTATAGTGTGGTTCTCGTCGTAGAACTGATAGCTTCCCGGCTTGTCGGGCATGCTTAGAACGATGGCCTTCAGCTTGTCAGTTAACTGCTGTCTTTCTTCTTTGTTCATATTGCGTAACTTGTTTATATAGAGTATATTTGCGCGTTAAAGTTTCACGTGAAACCGTAAGTAGGTGCTGTTTGTTCCACGGTTGTCGGACGGGTCGTGCACCAATGGTCAGTGGGTGTTTGGCGGATATGTTTCGTCGAGGTTGTCCGTGTGTGCCGTCGGTCACTTTGGCGGATGGTGGCACTATGGCTTTCTCTTATTCTTGATCCTGTTTGCGACTGCGAATCTGTTTTCCGTATCTGGTAGTGAAGTGGTGTACTTATGTTTGATGGATGTCTTGCTGTTGTTCGGACGTTTCTCTTTCGTGGTATCACGCACTTCTTATTGCTCTGTCGGAATATTAATTCCTTTACGTGGATTCTATCTTGTTTCAGAATAAATCGAAGTTTTTCGATTCTTCGGCAAGTTTATATTCCTGAAGCTAATGCGTTGTATGATGAATCCGTTTGCGCATTGTCTCGCGATTTGTTGCAATGCATCTTTGCCTGATGCGTGCTTTACAGCAAATTTGATTGCAGTATGTCTCTGCCATGAGAGTGGGGCGCTGTTTTCTGGAATGTTTCTTTATGTAGACTAAGAAACCTTTTATTACCAAGCATTGAAAAAAGCTTTTTTATCGCAATCATTCTATTTTGCTGGATATATCGCAGCTTTTTGAATCCTGTATAGTTCCCGCCTCATTCGCAATAAACAGAAAACCGGCCGGCTGGCGCATTTCTGGTGACAGATGCACACCATTATTGCGCTTCAACCGACCGGCTTTTTGGAATTGTATTAAATCTGTATGAGAGATGTTACTTCGATGTCATCGTCGAACACATCGCGACCATTCATATTCTCGTTTACGAGTTCTATGATGAAGTTGCAATATACTTTCTTCGGATGGAACTTCTTTACGAGATCGCATGCAGCTTTCATTGTGCCGCCTGTTGCGAGCAAATCGTCGTGAAGAAGAATTATATCGTTTTCGTCGATTGCATCGCGATGGATCTCGATGGTGTCGGTTCCGTACTCCTTAGCGTATGTTTGTTGTACGGTGTCGCATGGCAGTTTGCCGGGCTTGCGGCATAATACGATGCCGGCGCCAAGACGTATTGCTATGGCGGAAGACATAACGAAGCCGCGCGATTCGATGCCGACTATCTTTGTGATGCCTTTGTCCTTATAGAGGTCATACATCTCATCATTGATCAGCTTCAGGCATTCGGGGTTCTTGAACAGTGTTGTGACGTCTCTGAAGTTTACTCCTTTCTTTGGCCAATCCTTTATGCAACGAAGGTTGTCCAGCAATAGTTTGTTGTTCATTTTCAATAAGTTATAGTGTGTTTGTTACTTTATTTGTTTCACGTGGAACTATCTGTGCATCAGTACGAGCAACACATTTATGTCGCTCGGTGACACTCCGGGGATGCGACTGGCTTGCGCCAATGTCTCCGGATTTATTTTCTCGAGCTTCTGCCTTGCTTCAGTTGAGAGCTCGTGAAGCTCCGAGTATTTGAAGTGTCCTCTTATCTTAATATTCTCAAGACGATGCATTTTATCGGCAATTAGTTTTTCGCGTTCAATATATCCTTTATATTTAATGCATATCTCTGCAGCTTCTGTAACCTCCTCACGACGTTCGTCTATCGAAGAAATTAGCTCTTTTAGCGAAGGAACAATCTCGCTCAGATTTTCTATCGTTATCTGTGGACGAGAAATGAGGTCTGCAATATGACATCCCATACGCAGTGGAGTGGTGCCGAGAGCTTCGAGCGCGCTGTTTATTTCGCGCGGTTTCACCGACTTCTTGTTGCAGAAAGTAATGATTTTATCGATGTTCTCTTTTTTCTTCATCCATACGTCGTAACGCTCTCTGCTTACTATTCCGAGGTCGTAACCCTTTTGTGTGAGTCGGGCATCGGCGTTATCCTGGCGCAGAAGTATTCGATATTCGGCACGTGATGTAAACATTCGGTACGGCTCGTCAACGCCTTTAGTCGTCAGATCGTCGATGAGTACGCCTATATATGCCTCATCTCGCTTGAGCACCACGGGATCATTGCCGGCGCAAGCCAGTGCAGCATTGATGCCGGCCATCAGTCCCTGTCCTCCGGCTTCCTCATATCCGGTAGTGCCGTTCACCTGTCCTGCCATGTAAAGACCCTTTATCATTTTCGATTCGAGCGAAGGATAAAGTTGTGTCGGGTCAAAGTAGTCGTATTCTATGGCGTATCCCGAACGATAAACCTTTACGTCGCGCAATGCCGGAATCTTGTGCAGGGCATTTATCTGCACGTCCATCGGCATGCTTGATGAGAATCCGTTGAGATACATCTCGTTGGTGTCTTCGCCTTCCGGCTCGAGAAAAAGAGGATGCTGATCCTTGTCCGGGAATGTCACGAGCTTTGTCTCGATTGACGGACAGTAGCGAGGACCTATGCTGTGTATCTGTCCATTGTATAGAGGAGAGTCGGCAAGTCCGGCGCGTAAAGTGTCGTGCACTTCCTTGTTTGTGTAGCATGTCCAGCAAGGCAGCTGCTTCAGAGGACGTCGTCCGCTTATGTAGCTGAAGCTATGATAATCGTTCTCGCCCGGCTGCTCTTCCATATCTTCAAAGTGAACGGTGCGCTTGTCTATTCGTACCGGCGTACCTGTCTTCATCCTCGCCGAGGTTATGCCGTGTCGTGTGATGCTTTCGGTGAGGTGGGGTACTGCCGGTTCGGCACAACGTCCGCCCGGAACCATGTGGTGACCTATGTGCATCAAACCGTTGAGGAATGTTCCCGCCGTGATGATCACACAGTGAGCATGCAGTTCTACGCCCCATATCGTGCGTACACCGTCGGCACGTCCGTCCTTGACGAGCAGCTCGTCGGCCTGGTCTTGCCAGATGTCGAGATTGTCGATTGAGTCGAGCGTGTGTCTCCACTGCCAGATGAACTTCTCCCGGTCGCACTGTGCTCTTGGACTCCATACGGCCGGTCCCTTGCCACGGTTGAGCATTCTGAACTGTATGGATGCCGCGTCTGTCACCAGACCTATATATCCTCCGAGTGCGTCGATCTCGCGCACGATCTGTCCTTTTGCTATTCCTCCCACGGCCGGGTTGCAGCTCATCTGCGCGATCTTGTTCATATCCATCGTCACAAGACAAGTCTTTGCTCCCATACCTGCCGCGGCGGCTGCTGCCTCACATCCCGCGTGGCCGCCTCCGATTACGAGTACGTCATAAAATAAATTCATTATTTGCTGGAAAAATTTAACGTCGCAAAATTAAGAATAAAAATCGATTTTTGCTTTAAAATAATTTGATTTATCATTAAAATATAGTATTTTTGCATTCCGTATAGGGCAGCTGTTACCTATAAAGAGGTAACGGGCGCGATGCTTAACTGCTACATTATGTGGAATATAAATAATTCTAACAGTTAAATAATTAAATTTCAATCATTTATGTGGTTAATCAATTCTTCTATTGGTAGAAAAGTTGTGATGTCGGTTACCGGTGTCGCGCTTATTCTATTCTTGACATTCCACATGTCAATGAACGTTGCGGCTCTCTTCTCTGGAGCAGCCTATAACATGATTTGTGAGTTTCTGGGTGCCAACTGGTACGCCTTAGTGGCAACGCTTGGTCTGGCTTTCCTGGCAGTGGTGCACATCGTCTATGCCTTCTGGCTCACGATGCAGAACCGTGCGGCGCGCGGTAACGAACGTTACATGGTGACATCGCGTCCTAAGAAAGTGGAGTGGGCTTCACAGAACATGCTCGTACTGGGCATCATCGTATTGCTCGGACTTGCTCTTCACATGTTCAACTTCTGGTACAACATGATGTTTGCCGAGCTCACAGGAATGAGTGTTGCACACGATCCTGCTGATGGTTTCGCTTACATCAAGGACACTTTCGCTAATCCTGTTTACGTTGTGCTTTACATCGTATGGCTCGTTGCAATCTGGTTCCACCTCTCTCACGGTTTCTGGAGCGCAATGCAGACATTCGGCTGGAACGGTAAGGTATGGTTCAACCGTTGGAAGGTCATCGGCATTGTTTACACAACACTTCTGATGCTTGGCTTCCTCGTAGTAGTACTGGCTTTCGCTTTCAACATTGCTCCAAGCTTGAACTGCTGCATCTAATTCATTTATACAAATACAACACATAATTCATAAAGTTATGGCAAAACAACTTGATTCGAAGATTCCTGCCGGCCCCGTGGCTGAGAAATGGACAAACTATAAGGCTCACCAGCGCCTGGTGAACCCCAAGAACAAACTGAAGCTCGATGTTATTGTTGTGGGTACCGGTCTTGCCGGAGCCAGCGCAGCAGCTTCTCTCGGAGAGATGGGCTTCAATGTCCTGAACTTCTGTATTCAGGATTCACCGCGTCGTGCTCACTCTATCGCAGCACAGGGTGGTATCAATGCAGCAAAGAACTATCAGAACGATGGTGACTCTACTTATCGTCTGTTCTATGATACAGTGAAAGGTGGTGACTATCGTGCACGTGAGGCAAACGTATATCGTCTTGCTGAAGTATCAAACAACATCATCGACCAGTGTGTCGCTCAGGGTGTTCCTTTCGCTCGTGAGTACGGCGGTATGCTTGCCAACCGTTCATTCGGTGGTGCTCAGGTTTCACGTACATTCTATGCAAAGGGCCAGACAGGTCAGCAGCTGCTGCTCGGCGCTTATTCTGCGCTCAGCCGTCAGATACACGAAGGCCGCGTAAAGCTCTACACTCGTTACGAGATGGAAGACGTTGTCATCGTTGACGGACGTGCTCGTGGTATCATCGCAAAGAATCTTGTAACAGGTAAGCTGGAGCGTTTCTCTGCAAACGCAGTTGTTATCGGTACCGGTGGATACGGAAATACATATTTCCTCTCTACAAACGCTATGGGTTGCAACTGTACAGCAGCTATGGCATGCTACCGCAAGGGCGCTTATTTCGCAAATCCTTGCTACGTACAGATCCACCCGACATGTATCCCTGTACACGGCGACAAGCAGTCTAAGCTGACACTTATGTCAGAGTCTCTGCGTAATGATGGCCGTATCTGGGTTCCGAAGAAACTTGAGGACGCAAAGGCTCTGCAGGCAGGAAAGAAGAAACCTACAGACATTCCTGAGGAAGACCGCGACTATTATCTGGAGCGTCGCTATCCGGCATTCGGTAACCTCGTTCCCCGTGACGTTGCCAGCCGTGCAGCAAAAGAGCGTTGCGACAAGGGTTACGGCGTAAACAACACCGGTCTTGCCGTATATCTCGACTTCTCAGAGAGTATCGAGCGTCTAGGCATCGACGTTGTTCTGCAGCGTTACGGCAACCTCTTCGATATGTATGAGGAAATCACCGACGTTAATCCGGGTGAGCTTGCAAACGAGATCAACGGTGTCAAGTATTACAACCCGATGATGATCTATCCGGCTATCCACTACACAATGGGTGGTCTGTGGGTTGACTACGAATTGATGACAACAATCAAGGGTCTGTTCGCAATCGGCGAGTGCAACTTCTCTGATCACGGTGCAAACCGTCTGGGAGCATCAGCGCTGATGCAGGGTCTGGCCGACGGATACTTCGTTCTGCCTTACACCATCCAGAACTACCTTGCCGATCAGTCTATCTGGCCGCGCATCTCAACTGACCTTCCAGAGTTCGAGGAGGCAGAGAAGGGTGTTCAGGCAGAGATCGACCGTCTGATGAATATCAAGGGTAAACGCTCTGTTGACTCAATCCACAAGGAACTCGGACACATCATGTGGGAGCATGTAGGTATGGGTCGTACGGCTGAAGGTCTGAAAGAAGGTCTTGAGCTTATTAAGAAAGTACGTAAGGAATTCGAGACAAACCTCTTTATCCCAGGATCGAAAGAAGGTCTCAACACCGAGCTTGACAAGGCCATCCACCTCCGCGACTTCATCACTATGGGCGAGCTCATCGCTTACGACGCACTTTCACGCAACGAGTCTTGCGGCGGACACTTCCGTGAGGAGTATCAGACTGAGGACGGCGAGGCTAAGCGCGACGATGAAAACTACTTCTACGTAGGTTGCTGGGAGTATCAGGGCGACGACACCAAGGCACCTGAACTTATCAAGGAACCGCTTGAGTATGAGGCTATTAAGGTTCAGACACGTAACTACAAGAATTAATAAACAACCACAGAACATACAATTATGGACAAAAATATAAGTTTCACACTTAAAGTTTGGCGTCAGAACGGTCCTAAGGCAAAGGGTCATTTTGATACCTTTGAGATGAAAGATATCCCCGGTGATACATCTTTCCTCGAAATGCTTGATATTCTCAACGAGCAGCTGATAGAAGAAGGCAAGGAGCCTTTCGTGTTCGACCACGACTGCCGTGAGGGCATCTGCGGTATGTGCTCGCTCTACATCAACGGTCATCCCCACGGACCTGCTACCGGAGCTACGACATGCCAGCTCTACATGCGTCGTTTCAACGACGGCGACGTGATCACAGTTGAGCCGTGGCGTTCGGCCGCATTCCCTATCATCAAGGACTGCATGGTTGACCGTGGCGCATTCGACAAGATCATCCAGGCCGGTGGTTACATCAGCGTACGCACAGGTCAGCCGCAGGACGCTAACGCAATCCTCATCCCGAAAGAGGCTGCCGACGAGGCAATGGACTGCGCTACATGTATCGGTTGCGGCGCATGCGTAGCTGCCTGCAAGAACGGTTCTGCAATGCTCTTCGTGTCGTCAAAGGTTTCTCAGCTCGCACTTCTGCCGCAGGGACGTCCCGAGGCTGCAAAGCGTGCCAAGGCAATGGTTATGAAGATGGAAGAGCTCGGCTTCGGTAACTGCACCAACACCCGCGCTTGCGAGGCTGAGTGCCCGAAGAATGAGAGCATCTCCAACATCGCCCGCCTGAACCGCGAGTTCATCAAGGCTAAGCTGGCTGACTAATAAGAAATATCATTCTATAGCTAATCACAGGGCGGAGATTTCGGTCTCCGCCCTGTTTTTTTATTCCTTTATGTCGTAATTACGGCTTTTTCTTTCGTCAGACGGCCTATTTCGATTACACCGGATAGTTGTCCCGTCGGTTCTGTCTGCACGCTCAGAACGAAAGGAAAAGGCTGTTTTTGCGGCGTTTATATGCTTCTGATAGCCTGCGTATCATATAATTTTGTATATTTGCGTCAGGTTCTTATGTTTTCGTCTGCTGTTTCGGACTGTGTGACGTGAAGCGGTATGTGGATATGCCGCTGATTATTATTCACCGGTTCAGACATAAATCGACAGGCATGCAACCTTGTCTCTGAAGGTGCGGCAAATTATTGCCGACAGCCTGAATATGATAATATGATTAGGAAAGAATATTTATAAAAGGACTAAAATTCAAGGATTATGAGATGTCGTAAATCATTATTGATAACTGTTTTTCTGGCCGCGTGCGCTATTGTATCAGTCTTTGGCGGTGGAGTGGAGCGTTCCCGGCTCACCGGCAGCAGTCAGCCAATGTGTTTGCGCCACGCTTTCTGCGGTTCTCTTTCTGCCGATACTCTCTCGCAAGTATTCTCAATAGCCGACAGTCTCTCGCCCGGTGATGTGGCCCCGAGTTTTCCCGGCGGCGTAGAGGCTTTGGAGCGATACATCAAGAATCATCTCATCTATCCTACCATAGCGCGTGAGAATGGCATCGAAGGCAGCGTTTCGGTGGCATTCACGGTCATGCCCGACGGAAACTTGAGTGATATCCGCCTTATCCACGCCATCGATCCTTCGCTCGACCGTGAGGCCGCACGTCTTGTGAAATCCATGCCTTTCTGGACTCCTGGCCGCCGACACGCCCTTGGCGACAAGCCCGCTGCCATGCGCTGCATCATCGTTCTGTCGTTCAGATTGGCCGATCTTCCGGCGCGTTCACGCTATTCTCTCTATGCCCCTGTTCCCATGGATACGCCCTCGGATGTGTTCTCTATTATGGACAGTCTCTCGCCCGGTGATGTGGCACCGAGTTTTCCCGGTGGCGTCGAGGCTCTGGAGGGATACATCAAGGATAATCTCGTCTATCCAACCCTTGCGCGTGAGAATGGCATCGAAGGCCGTGTTCCGGTGGCTTTCACGGTTATGCCCGACGGCAATTTGAGCGATATCCGTGTTGTTAAAGCCGTAGATCCGTCGCTCGACCGTGAGGCAGCACGTCTTGTGTACTCCATGCCCCGTTGGACTCCTGGCCGCCGACACGCCCTTGGCAATAAGCCTGCTGCCATACGCTGCATTGTTGTGATAACGTTCAGACTTGCTGATTAAGATAAACAATATGTCATATATGCGGCGGTGCATGGTTGATTATAAAAGACCGTGCGCCGCCGTTTTGTTTTCATGTGTTTGCGAGCGTAGGGTGGTGAATGGTTCGTATTGTAATATTGAAAAGATTGCTTTACCAAATAGAAATGTTTCAGACAACGGCAGCCCGAGTTATGAAAAAGTATCATCATAATGAGGGTGATTTCAGTATTTGACACGTTAGAGTCACGGTGGTATGAGCGTTTTATGACAGGTCTTAGCGTATATTTTGACATACATCAAAAAAATTGTAAAATTGAAAATCAGCGTAGCTAAATCATCTGCAATACAAAATAATTCTATAACTTTGCTTTCGGTGATCATAGCGATTATTGTTTGTAATTCTTTGTAATTCAGCACTATAAGGTTACGACAATTTTCGCTAATCACCAAATTTTCAAAGACTTACAATTCGTAGATCTCACGTTACAATAATAAAGTTCACTTTCATATAGGGGTATTAATGTTATTATGCGTTATCATAATAAATCATTGATTTAATAACTATTTTATGAAGATCATCTGTTTATTTTCTATCAGCTTGCTGCTTATGATGGCAGGGGTAAAGGCGAGTGCACAAGAAGTAAAATCTGTGAAATCGTTTGAAGTCGAGATATCGGTAGGTGGAACTTACGGTATTGACAAGTATGTAGGCAAAAAACTGGTCGGTCCTGCTTTTGCCATTGAAGGCAGATATAATTTTCCACGAAATCCGATGGACTTAGGTTTGGAAATATATGCTGGAAGTACAGCAAGAAAGTATGAAGGTTCAAACCTGTCAAACAGAATTTTATCACTATCTGTTTATTCAGACTATAATTTTAATAGAGGAAAGACGTTTTCTCCATTCATCGGAGTAGGTGTCGGTATTGCATCTTGTAATGTAGTCCAAGGATATTATGGAAACGATGCTGTTAAAGCAATATTTACACCACGCATTGGTATTGAGATGTTTAATCATTTTAGAGTGACAGTTTATTCCAAATTAGGTTACAGAGGTTATAATAATTTTGGAGTTTCTGTAGGATACGCATTTGGCGGTGGCAGAAAATAGATTCATTCATAATGACAAATGACTTTAATATAATTGCGCGAGTCCGATATAAGGAGACGCGCATAAAAATTGGTGATTATATACCTGAATTCTTTTGGTAGGTGATGCCGATTCATTTTCCAAAAGAATACAATATAGGCAACTTTCAAATTGTAACCGGTTTTCAGTTTTTCCCTCCGGATTTCCAGATATACCCCAAAAAATAAGCGCGTATTTGCGGGCGCACTCTTCGTCGGGCGCAAATACGCGGATTATGAGAGACTTATGTAATATATTGAATATCAATGATTTATGTTTAAGGGACATTTTATCGTATTGCGAAAAGCACCATTTCGGCATGCGAAATGGCCTATTTCGGAGGCTGAAATGCACCATATCGCACTCTGAAATGGGCTTAATCGGACTGCGAAATGGGCAATATCAGAAAGCAGGATGAATATTTTCAGACTACGTTATGGGGTATATGAAAGGGCGGTATAGTGCGGAATGACCTTAAATGCGTCGATTTTAACATTCCTTTACATCTCTTTTGCGAAAATATTTTGTCAAAATAAAATCAAGAAAAATCGTAAGTGGTCGTTCGGATTTGGGTTAAAAACACTGGTCTCGGGTGCGGGGTAAAGGCCTGGAAGCGTGTGCCGCGTTTGCGTGGATGGTTTGTCTGTCATGGCAGTGTGAATTAATTACAGTGCTCGGAATGTGTCGTAACGGTTTATTTTCCACGTTTTGTCAGCTTTGTCGGCAGACAGTCTGACACCAGGTATCGTGCTTTCGTGATTCATTCCCTCTGCCTTGTCGGCCGTTTTTGCCGTGTTATGTGACACATGATGGATAAAGGTTAAGCCCCACAGGCGTTATGTCGCCCCGTGACATGTGCCGTCGCGCGCGGTCGCAGGCATTGATGCGTCACGCGCTGCGTTTTCCTCCGCGCAAGGGTGGGGAGCCGGATGGCAGGCTGTCGGCTTATCTATGCGATGGAATATGACGTATGAAAAAATGCGGACAGGCCGCAACCGGGAGGCACGACGGAGCCGTACATGAAAAGTCCGTGATTATTTCGCATGACGTCACGTGCTGAACTGCGGTCTTCCTTCAGTCGGCCGGCGGTCTTTTTTGCATGTTCGTGCATCGTATCACGCGAAATATCACGGACCGGTTATGAAAAAGAGTTACGTGGTTATTGTTCAAATCATCGTCCGCCGCCGCTGTTGTCGTATGTATTTTCTCCTTTATGCCGTTTCCTTTCTCTTCTGAGGGCTTTTACGGTTATGGGCGTTATCTTGTCCGTCCGTGGCTTTTTGGCCCGTCAGAGAGCCTTATTTGTACTCCTGCACGGGCAGTTCTCCGTTTAATGCTCCCAGCGCGTTGTAAGCCAGCGACTCCATCTCTCCCTCGCCGGGCATCACTATCATCGGCGCGAGATAGTCGGTCTGTCTCTTCAGCTCGTTCACGCAGTATGTGCTGTATGCTATTCCTCCCGTCAGTATTATGGCGTCCGCCTTACCCTCGAGCGCCACAAACATCGCGCCTATCTGTTTCGCCACGGTGTAGAGCATGCCCTCGAGCACCGAGTGCCACGGCTCTTCACCGTCCTCAGCCTTGCGCGACACGGTTATCATGTCGTTCGTCCCGAGGTGTGCCACAAGTCCTCCCTTGCCGCTGAGCATTGCTTTTATCTGCTTTTTGCTGTACTCGCCGCTGAAGCACATCTCCACAAGCTGGCTCGCTGGGAGCGTTCCTGCGCGTTCGGGTGAGAACGGACCTTCGCCGTCGAGCGCGTTGTTCACGTCAATCACCTGTCCCTTGCGGTGCGCGCCCACCGATATTCCTCCGCCCAGATGAGCCACTATGAGATTCATGTCCTCGTATTTGCGTCCCACCGACGCGGCGTATTTGCGCGACACCGCCTTGCTGTTCAATGCGTGGAATATGGATTTCCGCTCTATTCCCGGCAGTCCGGTGAGCCTTGCCTGCGGCTGCATCTCGTCCACCACCACGGGGTCTGCGATGAACGCCGGGCAGTGACACTGCGACGCTATCTCGTCGGCTATGAGCGCTCCGAGGTTGCACACGTGCTCGTGCTGCGCATGACGGAGGTCATATTTCATCTGCTCGTTCACGGCATACACACCTCCGTGCAGCGGTTTCAGCAGTCCTCCGCGGCCTATCACCGCGTCGAAGTTCATCTCGATGCCCGCTTCCTTGAGGTTGCGCATTATGTAGTTGCGGCGATATTCGTACTGGTCGTTCACGTTGTGGAATGCTGCCGTCTCGGCGGCAGGGTGGTGTCCTCCCGACATCCACACCACTTTGTCGTCCTCAAAGACAGCGGTCTTGGTGGATGTTGAGCCGGGGTTTATAACGAAAATCCTTTTCATTTTAGCGGATAAATAGAATATATGTCAGTTTCTTTTCTTTATTATGTTTTATGTCCTTTTGTCCGTTGCGTCGCGCTCGGTGCGTCACGCCATGTTGCATGCCAGCAGCAGGCTGCCCATCTTGGCCTCTGTAGAGTCGGCCCTCGATGCGATCACCACCGGTGCTACGGTTCCGCAGAGCATTCCCGCGGTGGTTGCTCCGGCGAAGAGCGTTATGGTCTTGTAGAACGTATTGGCAGCCTCGATGTTCGGGAATATCAGTATGTCGGCCTTTCCCGTGACGTCTGAGGTCAGGCCTTTTATGCGTGCGCTCTCGCTGTCGCATGCCGTCTTCACGTCCATCGGTCCGTCTATCGCCGTGCGTCCGTATCTTCCCTCGGCCGCGCGGCGTTTCAGTTCGGCATAGCTAAGCGTGTGCGGGAACTTCTCGCTCGTCTTTTCGGTGCAGTGTATCAGTGCCACGCGCGGAGTGTCTTCGTCTCCGTTGAGCCGTCTGAACACGTTTAGCGCATATCTGAGTATGGCGTCGAACTGCTCGGTGTCGGGGCGTGGAATGACCGCAGCGTCTGAAAACAGCACCAGTTTGTCATATTGCGGTATGTGCGCCGCGGTGATGTGGCCCAGCGTGTGACCCGGTATCAGCAGTCCGTTCTCCTTGTCGAGCACAGCCCTCAGCAGCACGTCAGTGTTCAGAGTGCCTTTCATCAGCACGTCGGCACGTCCTTCTCTCACCGCTGTCACGGCCATGCGTGCCGCCTCTTCGGGCGTGTCTGTCAGCACCGTTTCCACATGTCCCGGACTGAGAGCCGCTAGTTCGTCAGCCTTTCCGGCCTTCTCGCGGCGCGCGAACAGGACAAAATCGGCCATGCCTTCATTCAGACATCTGCCTATCACCTCACCCGTGTGTTCGTCCTCGGGTGCTGCCACGGCCACCCTTTTGCGTCTGCCGTTCTGGAGCAGCCTCTTCGCCATAGCGTCAAAATCGAGTCTTTCTTTCATAAATATCCGACTTTTTTACAAAAATAGTGTATTTTTCCGAATCCATATCTGCCGTAATGCGAATTTTATTGTAAGTTTGCAGTTAAAGAATCTTTATCGACCAAAAATGAGGAAACATCGGATATTTTTCCCCTTATTTTCCCCTCTGCCGGCGGCATCTGTGCATGCGTCGGGGTGGTGCGTGCGTCATGAGATTCCAATGGTTCAGAACCGCTATTTGAAAACTATCATCATATCACAACGATAAAATGAAAAAAATATTCCTGTTCCTGGTTTTCGCCGCGTCAGCACTCACCGCGGCGACCGACGGCCGGCTGAGTGCCACGGCCCTTTCGCTTGAGAAGCGCGGCTACGTGAACGTGAAGAAAGCCGCCCCTTCCATCTTCGTGTCGCTCATGTATAGCCGTGCCGACAATTTCACGGGTGAGGTGCTCTACACCGACTTGCGCGAGGCCTATCTCCATCCCAAGGCTGCCGCCGCGCTCGTGAAGGCGCAGAAACGTCTCAAGCAGCTGCGTCCCGACCTCAGTCTGAAGGTCTACGACGCCGCACGCCCCATGTCAATACAGCAGAAGATGTGGGACAAGGTGAAGAACACTCCGAAATATTTCTACGTGAGCAATCCCGCACACGGAGGCGGACTGCACAACTATGGTATGGCAGTAGATCTAACTCTTTGCACACTGAAGGGCGACACCATACCCATGGGCACCAAGATAGACTACATGGGTGCCGCCGCACACATAGACAAAGAGGCCTCGCTCGTGGCTTCTGGCCGCATATCCAAGCAGGCGCAGGCCAACCGCCGGTTGCTGCGTGAGGTGATGAGATATGCCGGATTCAAGCCTCTGCGCACGGAGTGGTGGCACTTCAACTACGTGTCGCGCGCCACGGCGAAGAAGTATTACAAGGTTATAAAGTGACGCCGGCGGTTTTACTATCGTGCGTCCATCGCTTAATACTTAATACGGAAAAAGCCCTTAAAGCTCCGCCAATGTTTGTGCGTGGGGCTTTAAGGGCTTTCTTCTCGATCGTTTACGTCACTTTCCGATGTCCATCTTCCAGTTGCCTTTCTCGTCTTTTATCATCTTGCAATCCTCTTCCTCCTCTTCTCCGTTACCGTAAATCATCTTCACCTTAACCACGGCTTTATCTCCGCTCTCGTCGATTGTCTCTGAAAGAATCTCATACGATTTGAATCCGCCCTTCTTTGCATAGGCACTTTCCGCCTTGCTCTGCAACATTCCGGATATGGTTTTCTTTGCAGCCTCAGGGTCTTCGCCTTCTTTCACGGTGATGTGGGCGCAGTCAACGAATTTGTCGTAGTCCTTGTTCTTGAGAGCCGACATGGCCTCTTCGGCAACGCTCTTCGGCGAGTTTCCGCCACCACAAGCTGTGAACGCGAACATGGCCACAGTAGCGACCAGCATTAAAAACAGTTTTTTCATAATGATAGAGTTTTTAGATAGTTAGTAAAGTTATAATTAGAAATAGATTATACGCTCGAATTTCTCGCTGTCGCAAAGGTCGGACGGCAGTATGCACCTGAGCTTCATGCCCGGCAGAGTTATGTCGTGTCTTGTGTTGCCGGCTATCGGCAGGCCGGCGGTCTTATACACATGTTCTATCAGTTCGCAGCAATACATACGAGTGGTGTCCGTGTCGTCGTAGTTATGATCGAACAGAGTGCCGCGCCGGTATATCTCCATTGCGTGGCGTGCCGCGCGTATGGCCGTTGCCGTATCGCCCTTGAGGCGTTTCACCTCACCTATCTTCGCGTTCATCGAAAGGAAAAACTTCTCGGGCGTCTCCATTTTCACGCGGTCAACATCGCCTTCAAAGTCGGGCTCGTCGGGCACGGCGTGCACCACCATCATCGTTCCGCAGGAGTCAACCACAATGCCCACGTGCGAATATCCTCCGCGCTTGTCCACCATCAGCACCGCATGACTGGCGAGCCCGTTGCCGCGGCGAAACACCAGGTCGCCGGCTTTCAACCGGCAGTCTGCGGGCAGAATGCTCACAAATCCGTTCTCCGAGCAAGAGGCGAGGAGGGCAAAGGTCAGTATGGTTGTAAGCATTACGTTTTTCATAACGTGTCGTGTTGTACGATATATGATGGAAGTATGTATCACGGCAAGGATTGTAAGCTTTTATTGTCGGTATCTGCTTGTGCCGCTCCACATTCAGTATTTTACAAATATACGTAAAAAAAGCAATTTACAATGTATGTTGTTAATATATCACAACAAAATGGCGGATTCCCGTTAGCTGTTCGATGTATATATTTAAGAATTACAAGAGAAAGCGCGACGTGAACATTCCACGTCGCGCTTTCTGTATGTCAGTATCCGTAACAGGCTGATGTCAGAACTCGAGAATCATTACCTTCCGTGGTTCAAGTTGTGTGTCGTCTGTCAGCGACACGGTTCTGTCCGTCAGCACGTCCTTGGCTTCTGTGTTGTGCCCGATCACTTCGGCATAGCGCCTTACGGCAAACACTGTTGTCCTGCCGGTGCCGTTGACCACGGTCATTACGTTTTTGCCGTTGTATCGGCGTGCTATGACATAAACTCCGTTGTAAGGTATGAACTGTGTCTGTGAGCCCTTTGTTATCACGTCGTTTCCCTGTCGCCAGTGGAGCAGGCGACTCAGCCACGTGAACATGGCGTTCTCTTCCGGCGTGCGGCCTCCGGCGGTGAAGGCGTTGTGGTCGTCGCCGGGAAATCCTCCAGGGAAGTCCTTGCGCACATAGCCGTCGGTTTTCTCCTTGGTGCCGTTCATTAGAATCTCCGTGCCGTAGTACAGCTGCGGTATTCTTTTTACGGTCAGCAGTATGGCCATTGCCTGTTTGAGTGCCGTTGTGTCGCGTCCGTTGCCGAGGAAGCGGTCGGTGTCGTGGTTCTCGACGAATGCCATCACGCTCGACGGATTGGGATAAAGATAGTCGTAAACGAAGTTTTCGTATATACGGTTCATACCGTTGCCTGAACCATCTGTGTTCTCGTACTTGGCCTGATTAATCTTTGCATGGAAGCTGAAGTCCATTACTGTTTTCAGATAGCTGTTTCTTTGCGATATTTTCGAGTCTTTCTGCCATGCGGCTGTATATGGAGGATCGCTTACCCATGTCTCTCCTACGACGTTGAAGTTGGGATATTCCTCGTCTATCGTTTTCATCCACAGAGCCATCGCGTCTGCGTCGGCGTAAGGATATGTGTCCATGCGTATGCCGTCTATACCTACAGTCTCAATCCACCATATGCTGTTCTGGATGAGATATCTTATGACATGCGGGTTTCTCTGGTTGAGGTCGGGCATTGACGGCACGAACCATCCATCGACGGTTTCCTTGAGATCGATAGCGCTTGCATAAGGATCTACGGTAGGTGTCAGTTTGTAGGTGGTCTGCATATATTTTCGGTTCACTTCGGCTTTGGTCTTATCCTTGCGGTCGTAAAGCCATTCGGGAGTGTTGAGCCAGTCTTTCGACGGCATGTCCTTTATCCACGGATGTTCGAATCCGCAGTGGTTGAATATCATATCCATTACGATTTTCAGTCCCTTGGCGTGGGCCTCGTCTGTCAGCCGGCGGTACTCGTCGTTTGTTCCGAAGCGCGGATCCACGCGGTAGTAATCGGTTGTAGCGTATCCGTGGTATGATCCGCCGGGCGAGTTGTTCTCAAGCACCGGCGTGAACCACAACGCGGTCACGCCCAGCTCCTTGAAGTAGTCGAGATGGCGGCGTATGCCTTCAAGGTCGCCACCGTGGCGTAGGCTGGGCTGCGAGCGGTCGGTCTTGTAAGGGTTCATGCCTTTTATGTCGTTGTTGTAAGGGTTACCGTCGGCGAAACGGTCGGGCATGAGCATGTAGAGCACATCGGCATTGGTGAATCCCATGCGCTCCTCACCGCGTTTCTCGCGTGCCTTCAGTTCGTATTTTACTTTCTTCACCGCCTTGCCGTTCTTGAAGTTGAGGGTCATCTCTCCGGGTTTCACTCCTTCGAGGTTGAGATAAACAAGCAGATAATTTGGGCTGTCGAGGCGCACTATGCTGTCGATTTTCACTCCGTCATAATCTGTCGTAACGTCGGCCTGGCGTATGTTCTCACCGTAAACCATGAGCTGTAGCGAGGTGTTTTTCATTCCGACAAACCAGTTTGCAGGGTCTATACGGTCGACTTTGACTGCGGCGCGGATTGTCATGACGCATAGAATCAGGCTTAATGATAAAATAATTCTTTTCATAGGTATTTTCGTTATTTTAAAGTAAATCACGTTGATTGTTGGTGTAGTGGCGGACCGGTGTGGTGTAGTGGCGGTGCGTTTCATAAAAAACGTGGATGCGGACATACGTTTTGTTGTTTATGTATCTATGTCTGCATCCATGTTTGTCAGATTGTGTTTAGGCGTTTCCGCCTTCTGTCAGTTTCATATCATCATCGAGAGTGCGCGGTTCTCGGCGCGTTCCATTATCTCGCGCTCTCCCGGACCCTTGTCGTTGATGCCGCAGAGGTGCAATATGCCGTGTATGATTACTCTGTGCAGCTCCTCATCATAGTCTTTGCCGTACAGTTCGGCGTTGGATTTCACGGTGTCGAGCGATATGACTATGTCTCCGCTCACGATGTCGTCTTCGTTGTAGTCGAAGGTTATGACGTCCGTGTAATAGTCGTGTCCGAGATATTCGCGGTTCACCTCGAGAATCTTCTCGTCGTTCACGAACATGTAGCCAACGTCACCCACGCGCTTTCCGTAGGTGGCTGCAACGGCCCGTATCCATGAGGTGACTGCTCTCTTCTTTATTTTCGGCATTGCCACGCCGTCGGTATTGTAAGATATCATAGTAGTTTTATTTATAATATTCAGAATGTTCAGGGTTGCCGTGAGGCGTTCAGCTGTGTGCTCAGTCGTCGTGTCCGTCCTTATGGGGCAGCAGCGGCGACACGTCCTTACCGAAGTGCGACAGCTCTCTCACCACCGTAGAGCTCACGCTGTCGAGCCCCGGTTCGGCGGGAAGCAGTATTGTCTCCACGCCCGTGAGCATGCGGTTGATGTCAGCCTGCTCGCGTTCTGCCTCGAAATCCCTCACGCTGCGCACACCCTTCACGATGTATGCGGCTCCCATGCTGCGTGCGAAGTCGGCCGTGAGTCCTGAGTAGGTCATCACCACCACGCTGTCATCATCCTCGAACAGCTGTTCGATGGCTTTCTTGCGCTCCAGTGGCGACATCATGCACTGCTTGTGTTCGTTCACTCCTATGCCTATTATCAGTCTGTCGAACAGCGGCAGCGCGCGTCTCACTATCGACATGTGGCCTATGGTGAAAGGGTCGAAACTGCCTGCGAATAGTCCTGTTTTCATTAGTCAGCTGTCGTTTGATATATATTGCAAAAATACATATTTTCTATGAATAATGCCAAATTAAAGTGGCTTTATGTTAAGTGAAATCAGATTTTTTGCAGTATCTTTGCATAT